>ERZ791859.1319-NODE-1319-length-11544-cov-2.357646_pt1 | contig 11544 bp, 9 predicted proteins | sample MGYA00509943_ERZ791859 | MGnify/ENA primary metagenome ERZ791859 (study PRJEB30046, sample SAMN00792065) | human gut metagenome | study: EMG produced TPA metagenomics assembly of the A metagenome-wide association study of gut microbiota in type 2... | reverse complement strand
AATTATGGAAATAAATGAAAAAAATGTAATTATGTATCTTAGAAAATCGCGTGCCGATGATTCTGCACAACAAGTATGTGAAGTGCTTGCAAAACATGAGTTACAGCTTCAGGATTATGCTGTAAGAGAATTTGGTAAAAAAATATCGGAAGAACACATATGCCGTGAAGTTGTTTCGGGTGAAACTATTGATGACAGACCGGTAATGAAAAAGGTACTTCATATGCTGGAGTCACAGATATATGCTGGTGTTCTTGTTATAGAACCGCAAAGATTGTCAAGAGGTGATTTGCTTGATTGCGGGAGAGTTATAAACACATTTAGATATACTAATACAGCTGTTATAACACCAACAAAAATATATAATTTATGTGATGAATATGACAGACGTTTTTTTGAAATGGAATTGATGAGAGGAAATGATTATCTTGAATATTCAAAAAGAATTATGAATCGTGGCCGGATGGCATCAGTAAAGCAGGGAAATTATATAGCGTCAGTACGACCGTTTGGTTATAACAAAATAATTGCAGGAAGTGGAAAAGATAAATTTCATACGCTTGAAATAAAACAAGAAGAAGCAGATGTTGTAAAAATGATTTTTGATTTGTATGTAAATAAAGGATATGGATTTGCCAAAATAGCAAAAATTCTCGATAGCGGCAGTGTAAAGCCATTAAAATCAGATAACTGGTCGCCGTATTCAATAAATTCAATATTATCTAATCCAGTATATATAGGGAAAATAAGGTGGAATATAAGAAAAACAGTTAAAATCTGGAAAGATGAAAAAATATTGAAAACAAGACCATTTAATCATAATAATGATGAAATAATAATGGCAGATGGTAAGCATGAGGCTATAATTGATGAAAAAATATTTTATGAGGCTCAGAAAAAAAGGGGAAGTATTTCAAGAGAGAAAAAAGATGTGACATTAAAAAATCCTTTTGCTGGAATTATGGTTTGTGGCAGGTGTGGTGCTGCAATGATTATGAAAAAGTATACTGATAAAAGAAATAAGAATAATAAAGATGCAACATACATTCTTTGCAGCAGGCAATCGGTATGTCATACAAAATCAGTTAAGTATTCAAAAATTTCAGAAATAATAAAAGATTCGTTATTGTGCATATTGCCGGAATTTGAAATTGATATGAGTGTATGTAGACAAAAAGAGAACTGTATTGATGTGGCTATAGATAGTATTTTAAATAATATTCATTTAATGAAGAAAAAAGATGAACGGCAGAAAGATGCATATGAAAATGGGATATATTCCAAAGAGGAATACAAGTTGAGGAATGAAGAGTTGCAAAGTCAGATAAAAAAAGCAGAAGAAATGGTTGAAAATGAACGTGAAAGACAAAAAGAGCTTTTATTATATAAAGAGAAAAAATTATATTTTAATGATTGTATTAAACTTATAGATAATCAGAATATAGATGCAGCTAAAATGAATCATTTTCTAAAAAGTTTTATAAGTAAAATAGAGTATTACGATAATTCCTCCAATGACATGAATAAGTATAATTTGAAAATTTATTTGAAAATATAATATGCAACATAAGTGTGCAGATTCTTCTGTTCCAATATCTGTAAGAAGTCCCGCCACAGCACGGTCGGGCATGGTGTAACGTTGCGAAATATAACGCATTGAAGCCCCAAGCTCGCCGTCAGGTCCACCATACTGACTGATAATCATAGCCGCAAGTGCCGGATTTGTCTGTTTAATATTTATAGGATACTCAAGCCTTTTTTCATAATTCCACATATCAACAGCCCTCCTTTTCCCATGGAAGTGGTGTCGCCTGCCAGTTCCAGTAACCACATCCGTTAGTGCTGTCCGCAATGATTGCACCAAAACACTCCTCATAATCAGCAACGGCTTCGGCATATTGTGGTTTTATTGAATTATAATATTCAATAGCTTCGGCATCATCGGGATGCGTATCAAGATATAATAGAGCTTCTGTCATGGCAAACCCAAGTTCATATATACTCATAAGTCCTTTATTTTTATTATACGTCTCAACTGCCGGCATGGCATTTCGCTGCTGCATATTTCTGTTTTGCTGGCTGCATCCACAGTTTCGCATATTTGCATTTCTCATATAATTGTTATTCATCGACAGCCTCCTTTAAAAGGTTTATCCAAGGCTGCAAAAAGAGTTCCTCTTGCCAATGCCTTACATGGTTCATATATGTCGCCCCAACGCTGCCATGGAACATAAGCCATTCCAACAACCTGAAGCTGTACAGAATTTGGACAGTTCATAAAAACCTCGTAACAGTTAATGTTCTATTTAGTCTATGCTTTGAATATAATTTTGTGCAAATGATGTATATATATGAAGTGGCGATAATGGAAGAAAAATATCTGAAAATGAAAGAGATAGATGATATGGATGAATGGGTTATAAAGATATATACACCCGAAAATGCAAAAAAGAATATTATAGAAAAAATAAATAATACAGCAGTGGATTTGTACATGGAAAGTAAATGTGAAAATAAATTATAGTAATTGAAAAGCATTATGCGATATGATATTATTAAAACAGTTGGAATAAAAGAGCGTGATGTCATGGAGGGGGCATAAAAAAAGGTCTCATATGAGACCAATAAAATCTGCACCATGCAGAGCCACAAAGTGGCGATTTCGGATTAACCTTATTTGCACTCGCTTTGTTAATTCAATATTAAAATAACACTAGAAAAGATTTAAGTCAAGGGGGTTTTACGTATGGAGAAAGAATATTATCTTGGACTTGATATGGGTACTAATTCTGTAGGATGGGCAGTGACAGATGACGCCTATAATCTGATTAGGTTTAAAGGAAAGGATATGTGGGGAATCCGTGAGTTTGATGAAGCTAATCCGGCAGTGGAGAGGAGAACTCACAGGACATCAAGGAGAAGGGAACAAAGAAATGCAGTCAGAATGGGATTAATCAGAAGTTATTTTGCAGATGAGATTCAGAAAGTTGACAGTAATTTTTATCAACGACTTGATAACAGTTTTTTTCACGTTGAGGACAAGCAGGATAATGTAAAAGATAAGAATGGTATATTTAATGATAAAAATTATAAAGATGCCGATTATTATAAACAATATCCGACGATATTTCACTTGAGGAAAGAATTAATTGAAGATGCTTCTCAAAAAGATGTGAGATTGGTATATCTTGCGGTTGCAAATATGTTTAAGCACAGAGGGCATTTTTTGTTATCCGGAATCGGAAGTGAAAGCAGTAAACAGACGATAACAGATTTGTATAATCAGGTGTCTGGTCTTATTACAGAAGAGTATGGAATATCATTAAAGACGGACATTGCTGGAACAGATTTTGAGCAGGTACTTTGCAGCAGGGAATATTCAAGAACAAGAAAATCAGAAAAAGTTTGTGAAATACTTGAGATAAAAAACAGTGATAAGTTAAAAAAAGCATTTGTTAAGAGCATGTGCGGACTCAGTGTCAAAATTACAGATGTTATAGATGATACATTTACTGAAATATCAGATGAAGATAAGAAAATCACATTTAGTTTTGTTGATAGTGATTATGATGAAAAGGCAGGAGTGCTTGAAGAAAAGCTAGGAACAGATGTATATGATATTATTTCAAAATTAAAAGAAATACATGATAAGGCACAGGTGGCAGAGATAATGAAAAATTATCAATATTTGTCATTTGCAAGAGTTGCTGATTATGAAAAACACAAAAAAGATTTAAAAATTTTAAAACGAGTTGTAAAAAAGTATTTTGAACCTACCGTATATGATAAATTGTTCAGAAGTGGAGAAAACGGTACATATAGTGCATATGTCAATTCGTTTAACTCAGGAGAAAAGTCACGAAGAAATTATAAAGAGCGAAAGCAGGAAGATTTGTACAACAGTATAAAAAAACTGCTAAAATCTATTGATAATGTATGTGATACAGATATAGAATATATAAAAAATGAGATTGAAAAGGAAAATTTTCTGCCAAAACAGCTTACATTTAAAAATGGGGTTATTCCGAATCAGATTCATGTTTCTGAATTAAAAGCAATATTGAAAAATGCTGAAAAATACCTTCCGTTTTTGAATGAAAAAGATGAGTCGGGATATACAGTATCAGAAAGAATATTAATGCTTTTTTCTTTTCAGATTCCATATTATGTTGGGCCTGTATCACCAAACAGTAACGGCTGGGTAAAGAGACTTGAGCCGGGGCAGGTACTTCCGTGGAATATTGATAAAAAGATAGATTTAAAGGAAACATCTGAACAGTTTATACAAAGAATGGTCAGAAATTGCACATATATCGCTGGAGAAAAGGTATTACCCAAAGCTTCGCTTTTGTATGAAAATTTCAAAGTTTTAAATGAAATTAATAATTTGTCAATTAACGGTGAGCGGATAGCTGTTGCTTTAAAGCAGGATTTATATAACACATTATTTTTAAAGGGAAAAAAAGTTACGCGAAAACAGATATTTAATTATTTTCATAGCAGAGGTCTTGTTGAGGAAGATTCACAGATAAGCGGAATTGATATTGCTGTTAATAACAGTCTTTCTACCTATGGAAAGTTCTTGCCTTTATTTGGAGAGCATTTAAAAGAAGATAAATATAAAAAGATGGTTGATGATATTGTATTCTGGTGTACTGTATATGGTGATTCAAGGAAATTCTTAAGGGAACAGCTTGAAGAGAAATATTCAGATGTGCTTGATGAAAACCAGATAAAACGAATAACAGGAATGAAATTTAAAGACTGGGGCAACCTGTCAAAAGAATTTCTTGAGTTATCAGGGTGCTGTAAATCAACAGGTGAAATGATACCTCTTATAAGAGCAATGTGGGAAACTAATTATAATCTTATGGAACTGCTTCACAGTGAAGAATTTACATATAGTGAAGAGTTAGAGGAAAAGCAGGGGAAAATTGAAAAAGTCCTTTCAGAATATACTATAGATGATTTGAACGAAGAATATTTTTCTGCACCTGTAAAACGAATGGTATGGCAGACACTACTTATTATTAAAGAAATTGAGAAGATAATGAAATGTCCTCCAACAAGAATATTTGTTGAGATGACAAGAAAAGATGATGAAAAAGGTGATAACGGACGTAAATCATCAAGAAAAGACCAGCTGCTTGCACTTTATAAAAAGATTCAGAGTGAAGATAAAGAGTGGAAGAAAGAGATGTCTTCTCGGATTGAGGATTACGATAAAAACGGTGCATTAAGAAGTAAGAAACTTTATTTATATTTTATTCAAAAGGGGCTTGATATGTATACAGGCAAACCTATAGATTTGGATAATCTTATGAGTGCCAATTCAAACTATGATATAGACCATATATATCCCAGACATTTTGTTAAAGATGATAATATTAATAATAATCTTGTGTTGGCAAGTAAGCCTGCAAATGCGGAAAAGAGCGATATATATCCGATAAAGGATTCCATATACCAAAGGATGAAATATACATGGAAAGTTCTTAGGGATGAGGGGCTTATAACAGAAGAAAAGTACAAGAGACTTACCGGAAGAAATCCGTTTACAGATGAACAAAAAGCCGGGTTTATTGCAAGGCAGTTAGTTGAGACTGGACAGGGAACAAAGGGTGTAGCAGATTTACTTACGGCATTGCTTCCCGATACAAAGCTTGTATATTCTAAGGCTGGTAATGTTTCGGACTTCAGAAAAAGGTATGATATTCCTAAGAGCAGGCTTATTAATGATTTTCATCATGCACATGATGCTTATCTTAATATAGTTGTTGGAAATATATATTTTACAAAATTCACATCAAATCCGTTAAATTATATTAGAAAAGAGTGTTCATCGAAGGATAACAAGTATCAATATAATCTTGGAAATATGTATAAATGGGATGTGAAAAGAGATGGAAAGACTGCATGGATAGCAGCAAAAGAAGGAGAAACGGGAACGATTGCGACAGTTAAGAAGATGCTTTCAAGAAATACACCTACACTTACAAGACTTACAATAGAAGGACATGGTGGAATTGCTGATGCAACACTTTACAGTCACAAAAAGGCTAAGCAGGATGCTTATATTCCATTAAAATCCTCTGATGCCAGAATGGCAGATGTGACAAAATACGGTGGATATTCAAGTGTCACAACAGCATATCTCTTTCTTGTAGAACATGAGATAAAAGGGAAAAAGATAAGAACACTTGAGACGGTGCCGTTATATCTGAAAGATAGATTAGAAAACAGTAAAGAGAAACTTGAGGAATATTGCAGAGAATCTTTAGGTTATACTAATCCATCTGTAAGAATGAAGAAAATCAAATTGCAGTCATTAATAAAACTTAATGGTTATTATATGCAGATTTCGGGAAAATCAATTAAACAGTTCGAGGTTAGAAATTATGTTCAGATTTGCCTTAACGGTAAATGGGTTGATTATATTCATAAACTTGAAAAATATCAGGATAAAGGCGTTATTGATAACGCAATAACTGATGAAAAAAATGTGGAATTGTATAATATTTTATGTGAAAAGCATAGTGTGGGAATATTTACACTACGTCCGAATCCGGTAGGCGATAAAATAAAAAAAGGATATGATAAGTTTGTAAATCTTACTACAGAAGAGCAAATAAAATTGCTTATTGAAATTATAAAACTGACGTGTGTTGGAATAGTTAAGGCTGATTTGAGACTAATAGGAGCGTCGGAAAAAAGTGGAACTATGAAGATTAATAAAAATATAACTGATGCTAAAGAATGTTTTTTAATAAATCAATCTGTCACGGGATTATATGAGAACAGAATTGATTTATTAAGAGTATGAGTTGGCGTACAGTGGTAATCTCAAGCAGTGCAAAGCTTGATTATCATATGGGATATATGGTTGTGCGTAAAGATGAAGAGATAAAGATACATATAAGCGAAATATCAATTCTTATTATAGAGAGTACAGCCGTATCCCTTACAGCAGCATTGCTTAGTGAGCTTACCAAGAAAAAGATTAAAGTTATTTTTTGTGATGAGAAGAGAAATCCGTCATCTGAGCTTGTGCCATATTATGGGGCACATGATACAAGTGAAAAAATAAGGCGGCAGATGGCATGGACAAGTGATGTTAAATCAATTATATGGACTGAGATTGTACGTGAAAAAATATTAAAGCAGGCAAAACATCTTGATGAATGGAATCTTGCAGAAGCAGGAATGCTATATAATTATATTAATGAAATAGAAATTGGCGATGCAAGTAACAGGGAAGGTCATGCGGCAAAAGTATATTTTAATGCTTTGTTCGGCAAAGATTTTACAAGAACAGAAGAAAACAGTATAAATGCAGCTTTAAATTATGGATACGGAATTATATTGTCTGCATTTAACAGAGAAATAGTTTCTAATGGCTATATAACACAGATAGGACTTTTTCATGATAATATGTTTAATCAGTTTAATCTTGGTTCTGATTTAATGGAACCATTCCGTCCGTTAGTTGATTATATTGTAAGGTCATTAATGCCGCAGAAATTTGAACGAGAAGAAAAACTTGAAATTTTAAGAATATTACAACAGGAAGTTACAATTGCTGGAAGAAGGGAAGTGGTCAATAATGCCATTAAAATTTATTGCAAGAGTGTTTTTGATGCTTTAAATGAAAATGATACATCATTGATAAAATTTTATAAGGATGAGTTATAGATATATGAGAATAATTGTATTTTTTGATTTGCCTGTAATAACAGCAAAGAGCAGACGTGATTATTATAATTTTAGAAAATATCTTATAAAATCCGGCTTTGTTATGATGCAGGAGTCTGTATATTGTAAACTTGTACAGAATTCAACAATGGCTGATGCGTATATCAACAACATTAAGCAAAACAGACCACCGGCAGGATTAGTACAGTTACTCAAAGTTACAGAAAAACAATATGCAAAAATGGAATATATAGTAGGACGTGGGAAAAGTAATATTCTGGATACAGATGAAAGACTGGTGATTATATGAGTATGAGGGTTGTCTGGAGTGTTGGAAATCTGGATATAGAACTTCAGGAAAATAAAATTACGGTTATAACTATTGAAAATACAGAAGCATATGTTGATTTTTTAATGAATTTGAATCTGCAGGCAGAAGGACAGGCAGGGACAATAATAGTATCAGATGGAGTAAAGGAGCAGAACTTTGTAAAATCATGTGATGTTATATTTAATCCGTTTGCATTAGAGCTTAATAGTAAAAAGGTTTTGACAAAACTGTATCAAGAATTGCAGGAAATTGCTGATACAGTCTGTCAGGAAAAATACATACAGGTAAAATCTGATTTGATTGCGTTTATGGATGAACTTGCAGATAATAGTTCATATGCTCTTGAATTTGATTTGGAATTTGAAATATCGTTGTTGTTAAAAATATTTAATATGCATCTTTTAAATAATGCTCAGGGATTGCTTGAAAATATTATTGAATATATAAAGGCACAAAGTAGAATATGTAATATAAAAAATTTCTTTTTTATAAATTTGAAAGATTATTTGAATGAAAAAGATATTGACATGCTTTATGAATTTGTCAGATACGAGAAGGTTAATCTTATTTTAGCAGAATCACACCAGTCTCATGTGAATTTACATGAAAAACGCTGGATTTTAGACAGGGACAGGTGCATAATAGAACCAGATGAATTAACAGTGTAATCGCATTGCACATACAGCTTGGTGAGAACCTCAAATTTTGAATTTGAGGTTTGAGAGCTTTGTTAATTCAGAAGAGTATCAAACAAGTGAAATTAATGCAAGTGCTGATGTTATGTTTGAGAGCTTTGTTAATTCAGAAGAGTATCAAACCGTCACGCTTAATGTGTCTGTCATGCGTTGGTTTGAGAGCTTTGTTAATTCAGAAGAGTATCAAACTCTCATTTTTGCCATATTCAGCACCTCCTGGTTTGAGAGCTTTGTTAATTCAGAAGAGTATCAAACACGTATAAAAAGTATATGTATTAATACGCAGTTTGAGAGCTTTGTTAATTCAGAAGAGTATCAAACTAATCGCCTTCAGGAGCAAGGTTATACAAAGTTTGAGAGCTTTGTTAATTCAGAAGAGTATCAAACTACTATATTAGATTGGGGGAATAGCGAGCGGTTTGAGAGCTTTGTTAATTCAGAAGAGTATCAAACCCTAATACGCTTAGGGAATACACTCACATAGTTTGAGAGCTTTGTTAATTCAGAAGAGTATCAAACGTTGTTGTTCAGATTGTCGTTGTTACATTTGTTTGAGAGCTTTGTTAATTCAGAAGAGTATCAAACCTTCTTTGTCCGTGTAGGACAGGGATAACAGTTTGAGAGCTTTGTTAATTCAGAAGAGTATCAAACTCAAAATCATACTTACTCATATCTGTTTTAGTTTGAGAGCTTTGTTAATTCAGAAGAGTATCAAACCAGAAACGTAAACAGTTTGGTCTGGCATACGTTTGAGAGCTTTGTTAATTCAGAAGAGTATCAAACAGCGTTTCTTTCCCTGCGGGTCCTTGACAAGTTTGAGAGCTTTGTTAATTCAGAAGAGTATCAAACTGACACTTTTGAGACTAAATGACACCAAATGTTTGAGAGCTTTGTTAATTCAGAAGAGTATCAAATCGGAAAAAGAAAATGTGACGGAATCTGTCAGTTTGAGAGATTTTTTAATTCAAAAGTAGTATAGATAGCTTGATTTTATGGCTTGTTAATAAAATATATACATCATGAGTGGGCATATGAACTCGCTCACTTTGAGATGATTAGCACAATGGTGCATCAGCTCACACGTAACATGACGGTTGAACAGCTTAAAGGAACGCCGTTTGAAGCATACTATGTTGACCATACGGCGGGAATCTGGCCGCAGGCTGCAGGTGGAATTCCTTTCAATGCGTGCGAATTCCAGTCAAAAGGTGATGCAATTACAGATTTAACAGAAGACATGGCAGCAGATGGTGCGATTGTGTAAAGACAACATTTAATGTTTTAAAGATAGTTCCCGAACATCTGGCATACTAGTTGCCAGATGTGAGAACCTTAGAAATTCCAATGTATTTCAATAGGTACATTTTTTGTTACAGGGTCTTTTTTTCCAACCAATATGTAATCAATCAGTATTTCAACAATTTCCCTGTCTAAATGTTCAAGATTTGTATATTGCTCTATTAACTGCCGTCGATTGTCACCAGCCTGCATTTTTCTTTCGATAACGTCAAGCTGTTTTTGTGTATCTGCTACCAGCTTTTCAAGCCTTTCTTTTTCTTTTGAGAAGTCTTTGGATAAATCCAGATAATCCGATTCTGAAAGAACACCTTTTACTTTGTCTAAATATAGTTCACGTATTCCTTTTGTATATTCAGAAATCTTTTTTTCATATATGGATATTTCATTTTCAACAGATTTTTTCTGTTCTTGCAAATTATTGTTAAATTGTACTTTTTGTTCAAGCTCATCTTTGTTAAGATATTCTCTGGATAAGCAATTCAATTCATCAATAACTGCTTTTTCCAATTTTGGTATAGAAATAAATGAACCAATGCAAGAATCTTTTGATACATGTCTGCAAGAGCATTTCAAATATCGTCTGCCATCACTCGTTTTACTGGAACGCATTGTATATCCACAATTCATACAACGAGCTTTTCTGGCAAACAATCCAACTGTACCAACAGTAAATGGCTTTGCTTTTTCAGTCACCATAGATTGCACTCTGTCCCATAATTCCCGTTCAATAATTGGTTCGTGTGTTCCCTCAACTCTAATCCACTGGTCTTTTGGTATTGGCTTATTTTGTTTCGTCTTGTACGAAACACTTCCATATTTTCCTTGAACCATATTACCAATATATATTTCATTGACCAACATATCTGATATAGCAAAATATCTCCATAAAGTACTATTCTGGGTTTTAGGTTGCTTATAGCGTAATCCATGAAGTCGTTTATATTCTGTTGGATTTGGGATTCCTCTGTCATTTAATATACGTGCAATCGCTGTCTTTCCATATCCCTGTGAAAATAATGTAAAAACTTCTCTGACGACTTTGGCGGCTTCTTCATCAATAATCAAATGTCCTTTTTGATCGGGGTCTTTTTTGTATCCATATAAAGCAAAAGCTCCGATATGATATCCGTTTTTTCTCCTGTCAGTAAGAACACTTTTAATATTCTCTGACATATCCTCTAAATACCATTCATTTACCAGACCGTTAATCTGTCTTGATTTTTTATTTCCTTTATTTGCGGTATCTGCATTATCAACAATACTGATGAAACGAATACCCCAAAGAGGAAACAAACCGTGTATATATTTTTCCACCAGTTCAAGTTCTCTGGTAAATCTTGATTGTGTCTTACAAAGGACTATATCAAATTTGTGATTTTCTGCATCATCTAACAGTCGATTAAATTCTGGGCGTCGTCTATCAGAGCCGGTATAATCATCATCGCTATATATGTTATAGACTTCCCAGCCTTGCTCCAATGAATATTGGAGTAACATTGACTTTTGATTCTGAATACTGTTACTGTC
>ERZ791859.1309-NODE-1309-length-11581-cov-2.554399_pt1 | contig 11581 bp, 8 predicted proteins | sample MGYA00509943_ERZ791859 | MGnify/ENA primary metagenome ERZ791859 (study PRJEB30046, sample SAMN00792065) | human gut metagenome | study: EMG produced TPA metagenomics assembly of the A metagenome-wide association study of gut microbiota in type 2... | reverse complement strand
AATCGCCTGATGAAAAAGAAAAAGGCTAAGCGCAAGCGAGGCTTTCATTTATAAACCATTTATTAACAATTTAAACTTTATCAATTATGTTACAAAAAGATTTGATTTGTGATTTTAATCTCTACCTGTGTGAGAAGTTCGGCTACAGAAACTGTTGTAGCGTGATGCAAAACGCCAATGGCTTTTGCGTGAACATCAGTGAGCGTGATTTAGACTGCTACATCCGCTTCTGGGAGTACAGCAATGGCGTGGGTAACTTCCCCGACTGGAGCATCATCATTGTGCGTAGCAAATTCAAGAAGAAGCAAGAAGAAAACCTGAAAGACTTGGCTCGCTTCTTCAAGGAGTACATGCCCCGCTACGGTTACAAGTACCTCTGTACCGAAGGAGATGAATACGCCTATTACCAAACACTCGGGCTGAGACTTGTCAGGAAAGACCTTTTCGGACACAATTATGCACTGGCACTGAAAGATTTGAATGTCTGATACATGATTTGAGAGTAAGGAGGGGATTTTTCCTCTCCTTTTCTCTTTCCGATATGCCACATTATGAGAATGTGCCGTTTGAAGTGCCAGAGGGCTGGGAATCTGTTCCTGTATCAGAGCTATTTTGCCTTAACCCAAAATCAGAAATATCAGATGATACTGGTGTAGGATTTATTCCTATGACTTGTGTTGATGATGGTTTCTCTGGGAATCATTCTTTTGAAGAACGAATTTGGAAAGAAGTAAAAAAAGGATATTGCCACTTTCAAAATGGCGATATTGGGGTTGCGAAAATATCTCCTTGCTTTGAAAATCTCAAATCAACAATATTTCAAAATCTCCCTAATAATTATGGTGCAGGAACTACAGAGTTGGTTATCTTGCGTCCAATAAATGTTTGTGCAAAATTCTATCTATATCTATTTAAATCAAAATGGTATATAGATGAAGGTACAAAATATTTCAAAGGTGTTGTTGGACAGCAAAGAGTTCACAAAGGAATTTTTACCGATTTGCAAATTCCATTACCACCTTTGGCTGAGCAACAACGCATCATAACTGAAATAGAGAGATGGTTCTCTTTAATTGATATTATCGAGAACGACAAAGACAACTTGCAGGCAACCATCAAACAAGCTAAGAGCAAAATTCTTGACCTCGCCATCCACGGGAAACTTATTCTCCAAGACCCGAATGACGAGCCTGCCATTGAGCTATTGAAGCGCATCAATCCAGACTTCACACCTTGTGATAACGGGCATTATGCGCAGTTGCCTGATGGTTGGTGTTATTCAACAATAAAAGAAGTGTTTATTATCAATCCTAAAAATAAGGCAGATGATAATGTTGAGGCTGGGTTTGTGCCGATGGTAAATATCTCTGATGGCTACAATAATACTTTTGAATACCATAAGAAACAATGGGGTAAAATCAAGACTGGTTTTACGCATTTTGCGGATGGTGATATTGCCGTTGCTAAAATTTCTCCATGTTTAGAGAATAGAAAATCTGTAATTCTAAAAGGTTTGCCAAATGGTATAGGTTCTGGATCTACAGAACTTTTCATTTTTAGGTCTCACTTTCTTGATGCTCAGTATGGGCTTAACTTCTTTAAATCAGATTATTTCATAGGCCAATGTATAGGCTCTTTTAATGGTGTTGTAGGTCAACAAAGAGTAAATAAAGGCATCATCGAAAATATGATTATTGCCATTCCTCCAAGAAATGAACAAAAACGAATTGTTTATGCCGTTCGCGACATCTTTACTAAATTGGATATGATAATGGAGAGCCTATAAACTCTCCATTATCGTATCTAAAAATGAGAAAATCGTTTCTATTCTGTCAATTATTCGTTTTTGTTCAGAGAAAGGAGGTAAGGGTATAGACATGGATAAAAATTTATCAAGAATTAGATTGTGTAATCCTGTTGTTTGGGTCTGCATAAATCTCATAGTTCCTTTTTGATATTTAGCAAGCAGGGTATAGTACAAGAACTTACTCGTTATCAATTCTTGGTCCTTACATCTCAAAACCATTGTAAAGTTGCTAAAAGAAAATTTTTTATCTTCTCCCTCATACAAAATGGTCCTACCAACAGGATAATTATCGCTACCACCAGACTTTTCCACAATCAAATCACCATTTAATAAATGTCGCTTTGCAAAAGTGCGTTCTTCTACATCAATATATTCAATATTTGAATAGTCCAATTTAAAGTCTTTTGTGAAATTTGCATTTCGTATAACCCCCACATTTATAAATGGCTCTTTCTTGCCTTTCCATAATCCATTTATACTTTCACATAAATCTGCTATAGTAGTAACAACCCATCTTTCGGGTAAGTTCGGATAATGCCCGATACGTTTCTTTATATTATTACCATCTTCATTCTAATTCAATGTAGTATGGTAACAAAATTCAAAAATCATTTGGCTAAGACCAATCTGGCCAAGAACACCGTAACATCGTATGTGTGGACGGTGCAGTATTTCATCAACCATTATGGGGAAGTGAACAAGAAAAACCTTTTGGCATACAAGGGGTATTTGGTAGAAAACTTCAAGCCACAAACTGTGAACCTACGACTGCAAGGTATCAATAAATACTTGGAGTTCACAAAGCAAGAAAAGCTGAAAGTAAAGTTCGTAAAAGTACAGCAGAAGAACTTCTTGGAAAATGTAATCAGTGATGCCGATTACAAGTTTCTCAAAGCACAGTTAAAAGCGGATGGTTATGATGAATGGTATTTCATCGTATGGTTCATGGCTGCTACCGGTGCACGTGTCAGTGAGTTACTCCACATCAAAGCGGAGCATGTAAATGTTGGGTATCTTGACCTGTATAGTAAAGGAGGAAAGATTCGACGACTATACATTCCCAAGAACTTACGAATTGAGGCTAAGAAATGGTTGCAAAGTCAGGGTCTAACGTCTGGCTATATTTTCTTGAACCGTTTCGGGCAACGCATTACGACTCGTGGTATAGCCTCCCAACTCAAGCACTTTGCAGAGAAATACGGAATGAATAAGGATGTTGTTTATCCACATTCATTCCGCCATCGTTTTGCAAAAAACTTCCTCGACCGTTTTAACGACCTTGCCCTTCTTGCTGACCTCATGGGGCACGAGAGCATAGAAACCACTCGCATCTATCTTCGTAGGACTGCCAGCGAACAACAGAAGATTGTGGATAAAGTGGTGAATTGGTAAAGCTATATCAGTCCTTAGAAGTGTATCTGATTACACTTCTAAGGCTGTTTGAATTTTATCGAGATGTGAAAACAGCACTTCTATCCTTTGGACTATTCTGTGTTGTTCAGCTAATGGAGGCAATGGGAATAACCATTTGTCTATATGCCTCTTATTGATTGACGGAGAATTATCACCCTTCATAAATTGGTTTAATCCATTTACAACGTAATCTGAAATCATAAGATAAAAACAATAGTCGGAATATAGAAGTCGCGGATTGGGACTACATACATAAAATCCGGTGGATGCAATATAATTATCTTTGTTCACCTTTGCTATATTGCGTAAATACGGACGAACCATAGAAAATATAACATCATTTTTTTGAGTGTAACGGGTAGCTCTGCTCGGAGCATTTGATGTCTTTAATGTTTTTACTTCGCTTATTATTTGCCGTTTATTGTCAATAGAATCAATATCTATATATTGAAATTGTTCTTCCTTGGGCTTTGTTGATTTCATGGGCAAGAAGATATTTGTTCCTTTTACCCAAGTCCAATTTTGAGGCAACTTCTTATCATGCCCGTTATCACAAGATGTGAAGTTGGGATTTATACGCTTCAACAACTCAATGGCTGGTTCGTCTTTCGCATCTTGGGGAACAAGTTTACCGTGAATAGCGAGATCGAGAATTTTGCTCTTAGCTTGCTTAATGGCCTCTTGCAGGTTTACCTTACCTTTTTCGATAATATCAATTAAAGAGAGCCATTTCTCCATTTCTGTTACGATGCGACTTTGTTCTGCAAAAGGTGGCAATGGAATGTCTAAGTTCCCCAGAATTGTTCCATTTACATTTGGTTGTCCAATACCTACAGAACTCAATTCAATTTGCTCCCAATAATAACCAGACTCAAAAAACAGTTTTACATATTCCGGCAAAATCATGTCAAATGTCTGTACTCGTATCAAATATGATGCGTAAATAGCTTTTTGATTAAGTCCTTTAATTAAATATGATTTTCCAACTGTTGCTCCTGTTCGTGCAAATACAATATCTCCATCGCGCAAAATGTATGAAGAAACTTTATTCTCATCAAAATCTGTGCAAGGTACGGTTCTCCAATCTACTTGATTATCTTGAATATCTGTAATGCGCAATAATTTGTATTTGCCTTCTGATTTCGCAGATTCACTTACTCCATATAGGATTGATTTTGATATGTCATTTACCGTCGCCCACACCCAACTCTCCGGTATTTTAAACGGTACATTCTCATAATGTGGCGTATCGGAAGTCTTTGCGGGCTTCTTGCTCTTTTTGATTTTACCCTCCTTTACCAATCGTTCTTTTTCGGCTTTAATGCGTTCAAGCAGAACAGATGCGGGTTCGTCATTCGGGTCTTGCTGTACAAGCTTTCCGTGTATCGCAAGGTCAAGTATCTTTTGGCGTAATGCTTTTGTATCCATGAAATTAATCGTTGTTAAAAAACTGATTGCAGAATTCATTTAATTGTTTTTGCATACGCTCCTGAGGTATGAGGATGCGCTTGTATTCGGTTATCATGGTCGGACTCATGCTGCGACTCATGGCATATTCCACAACCACATGGTCTGCTGTTGGGCAAAGAATAATACCGATAGATGGGTTCTCATTAGAGCGCTTTACATCACGGTCAAGTGCTTCCAGATAAAACTCCAGTTGACCAAGGTCGCGCGGATGAAATTTAGTTTTCTTCAGTTCTACAGCTACCAAGGCTTGCAGGCCACGGTGAAAAAACAGCAAGTCTGCCTTGAATGTAGAAGCTCCAATGTTGAGACGGTACTCTTGATCCATGAAGATGAAATCTTTGCCCAGTTCAAGAATAAACTGTTTCATGTGTTCCAACAAACCATTTCTCAACTTTGCTTCACTATGCTTTTTAGGCAAATTCAAGAAATCTACGAATAGCGTATCTTTGAATATGACCGGAGCATTTGGATATGCTTCAAGCAAGCCTTTCGACATATTGCTTTTATTGCCAAGTAATTCCGTGTATGTTTGATTGGCAATACAGCGTTGAAGTTCTCGTTTTACCAGATGTTCTTTATTGGCATAGAGGATGTAAAACATCCTTTCTTCATTACTCTTACATTGAGATAAAATCACCGTGTGATTGGTCAATGTGGTTAATCCCAACACTTTAGGCATTTGTCCATTTTTTGGTTGGACAATTTGTGCAGTTTTCGATTGCACAATTATTGCGGATTGTTGTTGTGACATGGACTCCGTTTCAATTTGTCCAATTCTTGGTTGGACAAATTCGGAATTCAGGTACTTTTCGACAGTCATAAGGAATGTCTCCGAAGAATACTCTTCGTAAAACTTCACCATGTTGTATATACTGCTCCTGCCATATCCTTTTACATCAGGTCGCTGAATGCGAATATATTCAGACAATTGGGTTACGACCTTGCTGCCCCATTCCTCGCTTTTCAGCTTTGCAGATACATATCCGCCCACATGCCAGGCAGTAAGCAAAAGTTCTTCATTGACCGCTGCTGTGGCACGGCTCTGATGCTGGAGAATAATATCCAATACCTCTCCAAATTGCTGTTCCAGCGAGAAGCTCACTAGTTCATTCTTATTGCTCATTCCTCTTCTATAGCTTTTGGTTCATTGAAAATGAATCTACAGATACGTTCCGCAGCCTTTGAATTAGCGGAATTAATGTCATCCTTTCCCCATTTGTCTGCGGGATAAGAAGAAAGAGCAGATGCAATGCCAAAGTTGCTTCCGACATAGCCTTTCTTGTCTTGTACAAGCGTGCCTTTCTTTGTTTTAAACCAATCCATACCAATATGCTTATTGATATCCTCTTCAAGCAGAATCTTGTTTCCCAGCAAATTGACCATATCATCGAACTCTTCTTTTGTCATCCCGGCATCGACTCGAATGGTTTCAATATTATGACCGCTTGCTGGCATAATGTGTTCTACATTCACTCTATCAGGAGTAAAATCGAAATACTTTCCATGCTCTTTTGCATAAATATACTCGTTAAGATACACGAGAATATTCTTGTCATATTCTTTAAGATCAGCAATAACCTCTTCTTTTTGCCATGTTGTATTGATGTGCTTATCAAAGTCGGCGATAATGGATTCAATTGGGTATTTGGGATCAACTAATTTGAAGTTCTCATTGAAAAGAAACGTCTTAAAATATCGTGAAGAGAAACCAAAGTCACCTACTTCAAGAAGAGCAAACAAACGGAGCAAACTCTCCATGATTGGTGTAGTACTTTGTTCAGATAGTTCTTGTTCTGACACTCTGAATAGGTATGATATAAGGAAAAGCTTGAAATTCTCATTGAATTTCAACAATAGCTTAGTAAGGGGATATATTTGTATTTGGCTCCATATCTTCAAGATACGATCAAATTTAGCACAAATATCTATTGGGTCATTCAGGAGTTCGGGCTTTATTACTGTATAATACTTTCTTACACCTGGAGTAGTTAACTGACCAGCCTCATATTCACGTCCCTTGGCACGATTTATATACATAAACTGCTGAAGAACACTATCGATATTGATTACTCTCTTTTGTGCCAACTCATCAGCCTGTCGAATAATCGGCTCCCAAATAGCCTTGAAATCTATTTCATCAGGTGCTTTAGAAAAGAGTTGCGCAGAAATAATGTCGGCATCAGACAACGGCATACCTGTTGAATTTAACGAATTGAACATAGTTATAGCCTGTTCTATTTGCCAACTTTTAATCTCAATAATCTGACATTTGGTAAGGAAACCGTTTACCAATACATCCAAATTGGACTCTTGGTAAACATGCAGTTTCTCATAGAAAGACTTGAAGTTACGAAAGAAATTAGTGTACTTATTGTCTTTCTGCTTACGGGGAAACTTATAAACTGCTTTCTCGGCATCAGCAAAAGTCTTTGCTTCAACGATATTGGCAAGCTCTTCTTTATATAGTTCATTAATAGAAACATTTTCTAAAATTTTTATACCTTTTGCTCTGTTCCAATCTTTTTCAATCTCGATTTGCTTCCTTACATCAGCACGATACAGAATTTCAAAGATGGAGTCAAGGCTCTGCTGCAAACTTCTTTTAAGTCCAGCCGCTTCATCTGTGTCTGCCATAGTATGCAGCACTTCTGTTATGCGTAAGTGCATAGCTTTTAGTAAGAGCAAGAATGTAGTCGTTCTCTGTTGTCCGTCAATCAGATTTAAATAACCCTCTCTGGAACAATCAATAATTATAGTTCCAAAGAAATACGGATCTTCGGCATCTTGGGCGATGTAAGATTCAATATCCTGCCATAACTTGTCGCAATTTGCTATATTCCAAGAGTATGCTCTCTGATATTCCGGAATGCGAAATATATCTGATTTCTTTAAATAAACTCCAATGGTTTGGAGTTTTGGTTCTATTTCTTTTGCCATATATTATTTCTCCTTATTCTTCAATATTAGCCAATAAATTCTGCAATTCAGCAACCGCCTTGTTAATTATATCGTTTTTTTCTTTTATCTCAGCCATCAGTTCTGCCAATGAGCGGTTGTCCGCTTCGCCACCTTGTTTTATCCAAGTGATGTCAAGACTGGTTTTGTCTCGGGCAGTAATTTCGCCAATCGTATACTTGCGCCAGCGACCTTGCGGATTGTTTTCTGCATCGTAAGTTTCTACCCGGTTATTGTAGCAAGAAACAAAATCATCCAAGTGATGACGCTCCAGTTTGTTGGTGGCAAGCGTGTGCTTTACGTCCGTACGATAGTCGTAGAACCAGATTTCCTCGGTGGGTTGCCCCTTGCTGAAAAACAGTACATTGGCTTTTACGCCTTGGGCATAGAAGATGCCAGTGGGCAGGCGCAAGATGGTATGCAAATTGAAGTCTTGCAACAGACGTTTGCGGATAGTTTCGCCTGCTCCTGCTTCAAAGAGTACATTGTCTGGAAGAACTACGGCGGCACGTCCTCCGGTTTTGAGCATGAGCATCATGTGCTGGAGGAAGTTTAGCTGGTTATTCTTGGTCTCCACATAGAAATCCGGGCGGTTAATATCCACAGAGCCAGCCGGACGTGTGCCAAAAGGAGGATTGGCAAGTATCACATCTACGAGAGTTGACGGTTCTTTCTCCAAAGAATCTTCACACACTATTGGGCTACGGTCTGTGCCGATGCCATGCAAATAAAGATTCATGGAAGCAAGCGTTACCACCAAAGGTGTGTTATCTACGCCATGTAGGGCTTTGTCACGCAGGAAGTCCCGTTTCTCTTTGCTGGCAGACTGCCCCTTCATATAATCGTAAGCAGTAAGCAAGAAACCACCTGTACCGCACGCAGGGTCGCAAACCGTTTCACCTATTTGCGGATTGATGCAATCCACCATCGCTTGAATAAGCGGACGAGGCGTAAAGTACTGACCGGCACCACTCTTTTTGTCTTGCCCGTTCTTTTCAAGGATGCTTTCATAGATAGCACCTTTCACATCCCCGTCCATGATGAGCCATTGCTCTTCATCAATCATTGAGATAACCTTTTTCAGATAAACGGGCTTGTCAATTTTGTTTTGCGCCTTGGTGTAAATCGTACCTATCAGATTGTCCTGCTCACTAAGCAGTTTAAGAGTATCTTCATATTGCTTCACCAAATCCAAACCATCAAGAGAAATCAAGTCTTTCCATTGATAACCAGTAGGTATTGCCGAATCTTCTCCGAACATTTCCACGTTCTCTGCATCCATCTTCAAAAACAGAAGATAGGTCAATTGAGTGATGTAATCGGTAAAACCAATGCCTTGTCCGGCAAGAGTTGTTGCCAGATTCCAAACCTTTTTAGTGAGCGACTGCTCTGTTGTATTATTTGTTGCCATTTCCTTATGCTGCTTTTCTTAAAACTACAAATGTGTAAAGTGAATGAAGTGCATCATCGGCATTCTGCATATTGCCAAACGCCCGAATCAATTGGGCTGCGTGAGTCGCATCGTCCTCACGAATGTCTCTGACGGTACAAGCTCCATTGGATGCGATATAGTCCACAATACGGCTGATAACCTCGCGTTGCTTGTCAGTGATTTCACGCTGTGTTTGTCCCATCCATAGATTAAAATATTGCTTGGCAGTGGTGACCACACTATCCAATCGTTCAATCTGATGGAAGGCAAAGCGCACCAACTGTATGATGTTTGTCAAGGCATCACTCTCCTCTTTCGTTGTAGAGCGCCGCACTGTCTTGGGATTAACAATGGCGTAGGAGTTCCAAAGTTGTTTGGAAGTAAAATGGTTGTTGGCCAGTTTTAGCTTATTCTCCAAATCTTTCAACATCGAATAGGTTATTGCTTCTCCTTCATTGTTATAGATGATGCGTAGAGCCTCAATTTCATCTGCGTGTTCTTTACAGAAAGTTTCAAAAGCCTCTGTCGTGCTTTTGGCTTCCTCAACGGAGAACCCTTTGGATATGAGCGTATCCTCTCCGGGCATTAGCGTATTGACAAACCCTGCCGCAAGAATAAGCAGATATTTCCGGGCATCAGCATGATTAGCAAGTGGAGAGACCAAGCCCTTACGCTCAAGGTTGGGCTCATTTGTATCAACAAATGGAGGAAGAATGCCTTTTTCCAACGCATCATATATTCTGGCAGAAAGCACCTTCATGTCCTCATGAGCCAAGCGAGCGAACTCTTCCCGTTGCGAATTGTCTGCCTTGTTGTAAATTCGAGCAAGGGTCGCTGCAAGCCGTTTGAGGTATTCATCAGGAATATAGCCATGACTGATACGTTCCAACAATTCTTTCAACGTAATCGTTTTTGTAGTCGGTTCATCAACGGCTGTCGGAGTCGTCTTTTCGTGTTCCGTTACGCCAACTGCATCTACCAAATAGAAGCAATCCTTGCTAAAGGCATTTGGTGTGACGTTACGAAGTTGCTCATCACCAATTGTACGCACGCCACGTCCTTTCATCTGAATATACAATGGTTCTGACTCCACATCGCGCATGAATATGACCACCTCCAGCGGCTTCACATCTGTACCTGTGGCTACTAATGTGCAGGTCACGGCAATGCGGAAATCCTTATCGTTGCGGAATTGGCGTATCAGTTCGTTACTGTCTCCTGCTGAGTATGTGATTTTCTGCACAAATCGGTCATCGTCTCGGACAAACACCTCTTTGGCTATCTGCACGATGTTGGTAGCATGAGCTTCGTTGAGAGCAAAAATCAATGTCTTGGGCAAGTATTCCATATTCGGCTCACGTTGCGGATCATTGAAAAGCTCGGTATATACCACATCCCGATAGGTCGAAAGAATCAGTTTTATTTGTGCAGGATTGATAATGCTCCGATTCAGCTCCTTATTTGTATAGGTTTTGGCCTCCTTGCTGCTCACTGTCTTCACCTCTCCCGTATAGCGCGTCTCTTCTTTCAACCTTTCACCTTCTAAGATGGCTCCACCATTTTCAGTTACTTGCGTCTTTATTCTGTATATACGGCAATCCACATTCACACCATCCAAGATGCTCTTCTCCAGTGTGTAGTTGACAATACGATTATTGTTGAAGAAAGCCATTGTTTCAGGTATAGGGGTAGCCGTCAAGCCTACCAGTCTTGCGGTATCAAAATACTCCAATACTTTGCGCCAGTTTCCATAAATTGAACGATGACACTCGTCTATGATAATCATGTCAAAGTAGTCATGTGGCAAGTTGGGATTGGGTGGCAAGGTCACTTCTTCTGTGGGTTCGTTATCGTCATCATCATCGCTATCCTCAATATCTTCTCCTTTCAAGAACGAGAATAGTCGCTGTATAGTAGAAATTACCACGTTACTATCAGAAGGGATGGACGAGGAACGAAGGCGATTAACTGTAAAGATAGTATTGAAAGCGTCCCCGTTTTCTGTCAATCGGAACGTACCAAACTCATTCTCGGCCTGTTTCCCCAAATTGTTCCTATCAACGAGGAACAGCACCCTGCGCATCGGTGTATAAGAAAGCATTCGATATGCAGCAAGACAAGCCGTATAGGTTTTGCCTGCCCCGGTTGCAAGTACCATCAACGCACGTTTTTGTCCCGTGCGAAAACTCTTTTCAAGTTCTGTCACCGCCTCATATTGACAATCGCGAAGTCCTTTCTTCTTCAATGTTGGGAGCCCGGCAAAGGTGTCTTCAATCCCCAGTTCCTTGACTAATTCACGTGGGGTGGGGATAGACATTATCTGTTTGAAATTGGAATCCTTTTCGCGAAAGTCGCAGAAATATAGCTCCTTGCCATTTGAGGTAAAGATAAAAGGCAGTGGATTTTGGTATGTCTGATAAATGTTTGGAACGCTTTTGGCATATAGGGCTGCTTGCTCACAAACTTTTGAAGCAAAAGCATCAGTCTCTTCACGTTTGGCCTCA
>ERZ791859.1301-NODE-1301-length-11605-cov-1.981212_pt1 | contig 11605 bp, 7 predicted proteins | sample MGYA00509943_ERZ791859 | MGnify/ENA primary metagenome ERZ791859 (study PRJEB30046, sample SAMN00792065) | human gut metagenome | study: EMG produced TPA metagenomics assembly of the A metagenome-wide association study of gut microbiota in type 2... | reverse complement strand
ATTGTTGCTTTATGATTTTTATAATGGACTTTTGCTATTGCACCATTTATTATTGTTATTCTAGGAGATACATGTCCTAAATCAAAATCATATATTATAGGAATATTTAAACTACCTAGGGCTTCCTTTAATGCTTCTTTAAATGATATATCATAATAACTTTTTTCAGATATATTTCTTCCGAATATTATTAATTTTGTATAATTAAAATAATCATTATCTTTAAATTTCCACATAGTTCTTATTAAATCTTCAATAGAAAGTTCACAGTTATCAAAATACCATATAAAGCCATCATTTTTATATTTTTCTAAAAAGTCTTTTGTTTTATCAAATCTTGTTCCAAAGAGTTCTGTTAATATATCAAGGCAGCCACCTATCATTCTTCCTTTTACAGTTATTTCTTCTTCTGTTAATGACTTATAACTTACTTTCTTAGTTAAATTATATCCTTCAAGTCCAGTTATATATTCCTGTCTTTCACCTTCATATTTATCATAATTTTCTTGCTTTATAAGATTTCCCTTTAATATTTCTATATTATCTAAAAGAGATTTATGATAATTTTCCATACCGAATGTTTTAAAATTATTTGCGTAAATTGTTGCGATATCAAAATTAACCGTTATTACAAATAAAAGTCCAGTTGGATCAGAATACCCTTGTATCCATTTTGGATTATTTCTTATAATGTCAAAATCTACATATGAAAGCATTTCAAGTAAGAATTCTCCTCCACCAGCACATATTATTGACTTAACTTTTTTATTCTTAAATAAGTCTTCTAATTCTTTTGCTTGAACTATTGGTGCGCTACTTCTTCCCTTTACGCTTTTTCTTACATTACTTGTTTCAACAACTTTTAGTCCTAATTTTTGTAACTTACTTTTTGCATTATCTAATCTTTTTAAATCTAGAACATCAGTTACTCCATCAGAAGGCGCAGTTACACCTATATAATCACCATTTTTTATAAATTCTGGATATATCATTAATCGTTATCCCTTCCACCAAAAATATAAATAAGTCTTAATACTTGGAATATTGTTGATGCGATTGCAGAAACAAGTCCAGCAACATATGTAAATGCTGCAGCCTTAAGCATTGCTTTTGTACCATCATGTTCACCTTCTGAAACTATTCCCATTTCAAGAAGTATTTTATTTGCTCTTCTTGATGCATCAAACTCAACTGGTAGTGTTACAAGTTGAAAGATAAGGGCTAAAGATACCATTATAAGACCAACTATAAATAAATGTTTAAATGAACTAAATACTAAACTCGCAATTATTACATAATATCCAAGACTACTTCCAAAATTTACAAAAGGTACTAACATATTTCTTATTTTTATTGGAACATATCCTTCTTTATATTGTATTGCATGCCCACATTCATGAGCCGCAACAGCAGCAGAAGCAATTGTTTTTCCACCATATATATTACCTGATAAACTTACTCTTTTTCTTGAATTATTATAATTATCTGTAAGTTCACCAGAAATTTCTACTACATCTATATTATCTAGATCATATTCTTTTAATATTTTATTTGCAACTTCCATTCCTGTTAATCCTTGATTAGTTTTAATACTTTCATATTTTCTATATGTTATTTTTAATATAATTTGCGCAAGTAATACAAGTAAAAAAGGTATTAAAACAAGTATTATCATTGTGTCTATTCCCATATAATAACAACTCCTTCTCTTGTATCTTTAATTTCAGCACCAAGTGCTTTTATTTCATCTCTTACTTTATCTGCTTCTTCATATCTTTTTTCTTTTTTTAAATTATTTCTTTTTTCAATTAATTCATTTACTTTTCTTTCTAGCTCTTTATCAACTACAACATTATTTTCTTTTAATAAATCAAGTGATAATACTGTATCAAATTTTTGAACTAAAGATATTTTAGTACTTTCATTAATACTATTATCTTTTAATACATCATAAAGAATTGTTAAACACATAGAAGTATTTAAATTATTATTAAGTGCTTCCTTAAATTTATTATCATAACTATTAAATTTATCTGTATCTATTTCACCATCTTCTTTTAATGATAAAACCTTATTTTTTAATTTTAGATATTCTCTTTCTGCTCCATCTAATATTTCATAACTGAATGTAAGTGCATTATGATAATAAGAATTTAAGCATAAATATCTGTATGCAAGTGGATTATATCCCTTTTCTTCAAGTACTGAAACTGTTAAAAATTCACCTTTACTTTTACTCATTTTTCCATTTTTATCATTTAAGAAGCCAAAATGAACCCAATAATTACACCATTTATGTCCTAAATAGCATTCACTTTGAGCAATTTCATTTGTATGATGTGGAAAAACTGCATCTTCTGCACCACAATGTATATCTAAGTTTTCTCCTAAGTATTTTATTGATATACCAGAACATTCTATATGCCAACCAGGATATCCTCTTCCCCAAGGAGAATCCCACTGCATTTCTTGATTATTAAATTTTGAATTCGTAAACCATAAACCAAAATCAAATGGATTTTTTTTAGATGTATCTTCTTTTATATCTTCTCTAACTGCAACCATTAAATCATCGGCATTTCTTCCTGATAATTCATAATATTTATCATATTTAGTTGTATCAAAGTATACATTACCATCATTTATATATGCATATCCATCATCTAATAGTTTAGTTATTATCTTTATATATTCATCTATGTTATCTGTTGCTGGACTTACTGTATCTGGCCATCTTACATTAAGTTTTTCACAATCACTTTTAAAACACTCTGTATAATATTTTGCTACTTCATATGAACTTTTATGTTCTCTTTTACTTGCAACAAGCATCTTGTCTTCTCCAGAATCACCATCACCAACCATATGTCCAACATCTGTTATATTCATAACTCTATCAACTTTATATCCAACATATTTTAATGACTTTTCAAGTATATCTTCTGATATGTATGTTCTAAGATTTCCTATATGTGCAAAATGATATACAGTAGGTCCACATGTATACATTTTTACATATCCTTCCTTATTCGGAATAAAATCTTCTATTTTTTTTGTAAGTGTATTATATAGTTTCATAAAATAATACCTCCTTTAATTTATATACTAATATTTTATCATATATGAAGAAAAAAGACTATAAATTAGTCTTTTATATAATAATTTTTACATATGCATAATATTAGTATTTTCTTGTTTTGTTTCTTCTTCTAATTTTCTTCTTTGTTCTTTCAAATAATCAAGTTCATCATCTATTTCAAATGCATTTGGTTCTTTTCCTTGACTAAAACTTTTATTTTCATCTGTTTCACCATCAGGAGTTAATTCTAATTTCTGACTACTATCACAAAAAGCTTTTATATCTGCGCTTGTTTTTTTATCCATACATATATTATTAGGATCTATTCCTAATTTTTCCATTTCATTTCTGACACTATTACAAAGCATTGCAGGAAATTCTTTGTCAACTTTTGGAATAGTTTTAACTAATACTTGTGTTTTCTTTTTTAATTCAAAAGAATCATATTCACCAAAATAATACTCCTTCATATTTTCTTTTCCAATTGTAGCAGTTATATTATCTAAACACCAATTCTTTACAGCATTTTCTATTCCATTTTCAAATGATTTACATATTAAAGTTGTATATGAACATTTTGCATTTTCTGATTCAAATGCATATCCAATATAGTCATTAATTTGTCCAACTAACTCCGATGGAGCATTACAATTTCTAACTAATTTTGGATTATTTTTTTCGATTTGTAATATTGCTTTAATCGTATCATCTAATAATGGCGTTGATGTATATAAAACAATACTGTCTTTATATCCCTTTTCATTGTTTTCATTACCCTGAATTTTAAAATAAAATAGTATTTTTCTTTTCTTTAATTCATCATATATTGCATTTGAAAGTGCCATTAAATTACTAGATTTAGAATTTATATACAGTCTATGACGATACTCTCCTTCACTTATTCTATCTGTACCAAGCAATTTCCATGACTTATATGTGAACCATCCAGGTTGTTCTTTCAATGGATTAAATTGTGGTATTCCATACCTAGAAGTGAAATCACTTTTTACTTCATCAGCAAATTTTCTTTTATCTTCTTCATTTATTTTACCAACACTATTTTTATCAGTTCTAAGTGCAACATATAATAAATCACTTACATCACAAAATGGTGAAGTTTTATCTATATCTATATTTATATATTTTCTAATTATAGACTTTATAAAAGCATCATCAGCTTTTTTTTGAACAATTTTTTCAAGATTTTTTAATGAATATTCCATAAAATTCCTCCTAATTTACATATAAATATTTTATCACATAAAAACTAAAAAAACTATAAAATAATAATCGTCATAATTTTTATATTATTGTATATGTAGTAAATGTTCTTGCACAAAATAAAAAAAGAAGCATTTAAGTTTTTTCAGGTACTTGAATGCCTACCCAAAATTTGGTTTTGACATTTAAGTCATCTTTGAACTTAAGTGTCTATTTTTTATTGTTTATACAAAAAAAGATAAATGGTTGTTTCATTTATCTTTTATTATGAAAATATATTACATACTATTTGGTTCTCTATTTCTTTTCTAACTGCCTTACATAATTTTCTAACACCATATTCTTCATAATTAGACTCTTTAATAATTCTATTTATCATATCTAAACTAATAATATTTTCACTGTTATATTTTTTATAACATTTATTTGCTTCTTTTATAATTATTTTATTTATATCTTCCTCTGTAAATTTATTAAATGGCACTATTTCATCAATACGATTTATAAATTCTTTTGAAAAGAAATCTTCTAAAGAATTATTAGTAGTATTTTTATTAAATCCCATTAATGATTTACTTACATATGCATTACTTGTCATTATAATTAATACATTATCAAATCTAACTGTTTTACCACTTGAATCTTTACAATTTCCTTCATCTAGTATATTTAAGAAAAAGTTAAGAACTGATTTATGTGCTTTTTCTATTTCATCTAATATAAGAACAGAATATGGTTTATTTCTTATTTCTTCAAGTATATTTTTGTTATCATCATATCCTACATATCCAGCAGGTGAACCAATTATTTTATTTATACTAATGCTTTCAGAATATTCACTCATATCAAGTTTTATAACATTGTTTTTACCTACTAAATTTTCAGCAAACAGTTTAGATAAATATGTTTTACCAGTACCAGTTGATCCACAAAATAGGACTGAATAACTCCTATTTTTATCCTTTATACCTAGTTTTATTTTTTTAGAAATATCAATAAGTTTATCTATTGCTTCATCTTGACCAATTATATTTTCTTTTAAAGTTTTCTCTATTTCATTAATACTTGTTATATAATCTTTACTTATTTCATTTATTGGTATTTTTGTTTTACTACTAACTACTTCTACAATATCTTTTAATTTAACTTTTTTCACTTTTTCTTTTCTCATATAATCAAGTTTAAGTTTATTAATTTTACTTTGTAATTCTTCTTCGTCTTCTTTTAAAGAATACGCTTTATCATAATTTTGATTAATTATTGCATTATTTTTTTCTTTTTGAATTTTTGTTAAACAATCACTTAATTTTATTATTTCTTTTTCTTCTTTTGCTTCTTTTAATGATACTTTAGTACATACTTCATCTAATATATCTATTGATTTATCTGGTTCACATCTATCATAAATATATCTATCTGATAACTCAATTATTTTATCTATCAACTTTTCTTCTATTTTAACACCATGATATGCTTCATATATACTTTTTAAATTCATAAGAATATTTTTTAAATTTGATTTATCTGGTTCTTCAACAAATACTTTTTGAAATCTTCTATCTAAGGCATTATCTTTTTCAATAAATTTTTTATATTCGGATATAGTTGTTGCACCTATTAATTTTAATTTACCTCTCGCAAGTGCTGGCTTTAGTATATTTGATGCATCAATTGCGCCTTCAGCACCTCCAGCACCTACTAATGTATGAATTTCATCTATAAATATAATAACATCATCATTATCTTCTAATTCTTTTACCATTTTCTTAATTCGTTCTTCGAACTCTCCTCTATATTTAGTACCTGCAACAGTAAAAGCCATATCAACAGATATTATTCTTTTATTTTTAAGAGGCATTGGTACATTACCAGATACTATTCTCCTTGCAAGTTCTTCAGCAATTGCTGTTTTTCCAACTCCTGCTTCACCTATTAAAAGTGGATTATTTTTTGTTCTTCTAGATAATATTTCTATAACTCTATTTAGTTCTATATCTCTTCCAATAACAGGATCAATTTCATTATTTTTGGCTCTTTTAGTTAAGTCTACTCCAAGTTCTTCAACAATTAGTTTTTTAGATTTTTTTTGTTTAATTTTTCTTTTCTCACTTATATCAGAGTATAGTTTATTAATATCTACTCCTAATGATAACAATATTCTTATTGCTTTTCCTTCTCCTTCATTTAATAAAGATAAAAGAAGTTCATTAACACTTATTTCATCACCAGTTTCTCTTGATTCTATTATGACATTTTCAAGTATAGTTTTTAGTGTTGTACTATATAAAAGTAAATCAGGAGTATTATCCCCTATACCTACTAAATTTATCAATTCTTCTTTAAAACTTTTATAAGTTATTTTATATTTTTTAAATTTGTTAACCAAGTCTTGATTATTTTTAAGTATTGCAAGTAATAAATGTTCACTACCTATATATGGATGCTTTAGTTCACTCATTTCTTTTTGTGCATCTACTAAAACTCTTTGTGCTTCTTCACTAAATTTTCCAAACATAAATATCCTCCTCTTATTAATTCTATGATACTTATGATATATTTAATAAAAATTATTCAAGAAAAAACAGACTTTTTTTAAAGTCTGCTTTATATCTTGTTATTTCTTTTTAGTTGTATTTTTCTTTGTTCCTGTTGTTTTCTTAGAAGTTTCTTTTTTCACACCAGTAGTTTTTTTAGCAGGAGTTTTAGTTTTAATTTCTTCTTTCTTTTCTTCCTTAACTACTTTTGCTTCTTCTTTAACAGGTTCTTCTTTTACTTCAACTTTTTCTTTTTTTACTTGTTTTTTTGTATCTTTTCTTGTTACAGAAAGAACTACAAATAATACAAGCATTACAATTACTACTGCAAGTACTACATATGATAATGCTGAAATATAATTTCTACCTACTACCATAATTAATACAAAGAATACAATTAATAATCCTAAGAAATATTTATAAATATATTTAATCCATTCTTTATAACTTACATTTTCACGTTGTAATCCAAGTAATACAAGAATACTTGTTGGTGAAATTAGTAAGAATAATGAATAAATAACTTGGAATATAACTGCAAGTACAAGATAGAATTTTGTATCTGTTATTGTATAAGTAATTGTTGATAATGTAAATTGTGTAGCATATGTATAATCTGGATATACTACTGAAGATAATGCAGATAATGTTGTTCCAGATAGAACTTTATCTGTCATACCAGCAATACTTGTAATTATTGTTGTATAGAATCCTGAATTGTAAACACCAACTAATACTAAGTTAGCAAGAATTACTATCATAGCATATGGTATTGCTCTTCTTATTCCACTTGCGATAGATTCAAGTAATCCATCAAATTTAATTTTATAAATTAATGATAATATTACTGTAGTTACTACTAATAATACAATAACATTATATAAAGCCCATTCACCAAATGCACTTAGTGTTGAACCCAATATTGCATTGAATAATGAAACATCAAATACCTTAAAATCAGTTAATGTTTTATGGAAATTTGTGAATCCTCCAAATCCAAAGTATCCATTCCAAGATACCATACCAAGTATTAGAAATACGATAATTACATCAAATGCAATCATCATTGGTAATCCTTTTTTAACTTCTTCTTTTTCTAAATTTGTTTTTTCTGGTTTGCTTGTTAATATTGTAAATAATATTAATGAACCAAGTCCAAGTACTAATATAACTATTTTAGCAATTATATTAGATGATACTGTAGCACTCATTATTTGATTTACATAATTTGTATATAATGAACCAGCACTTCCTAAAAGTATTGCGCCTACAGTTGATGCGATAGATGTCTTACTATCATAACCTAATTTTTTAGCAATATCTATAAACGCTGGAACAAAGATAAGCATAGGCATAATGTCACCTATAACAGCTGTCATAATTCCGAATGTTAATATGCTTATTACTAAAAATAAACCTTTTTTCTTTTGAAACTTAACTGCAGTATTATTAATAACTGCTTCATATTTACCAGTTTTCTTAAGTACTGCATAAAATACACCAATACTTAAAATAAATATAAATGCACTGATAAATACACTAAATGATGTTAATCCATTTGATATAGAATCAACAAAGTTTATTGGATTAATAGTTCCCTTTTCAATACCTGATGTATAATAACCAATTGTTGAACTAGGGATTAAAAAACTTACTATTATTGCTGCTGCTAAAACTAACAATAATACTTTAAAAATATTATATTTCTTCATTTTTCCTCCTAATTTTCTGTAGTTTCCTGTGGTCTCATAAGTGGATACATAACTACATCTCTTATATTATCGCTATTTGTTAAAAGTTGAACCATACGGTCAATTCCCATACCCCAACCAGATATTGGTGGCATACCATATTCCATAGCTCCTATATAATCATAATCCATATCCATAGCTTCTTCATCACCGTTTGCTTTATTCATAGCTTGTTCATGAAGTCTCTTTTCTTGTTCTACTGGATCCACAAGTTCTGAGTAACCATTAACAATTTCAACTCCGTTTATTACAAGTTGGAATCTATCTGTTATTTCTTTGTTATCATCATTTGCTCTTGCAAGTGGCGATAAACTCATTGGATGCTCTGTTAAATAAACAGGTCCTAGCATATGTGGTCTTGCAACCTTTTTGTATAAATAGTCAACAAGATTTCCATATCCTAAATTTTCAATTGGTGTTTCACTATCAAGTTCAATCTTATCTTCTTTAATCTTACTTAATAGTTTTTCCTTAGTATTATATTCATTAATATCAATATTAGAATATTTCATTATTAAATCTCTAAATGAAACTCTTCCCCATTCTCCAGATAAATCTACCATTTTATCTCCGATTTGAATATTTAATGTACCAAATACTTTTCTGATTACTGTTTGAAGTAATTCTCTTATAAATTTCATATTATCTTCATAATTATAATATGCTTGATATGCCTCAATCATAGTGAAGTCTTGTAAATGGGTAGCATCCATTCCTTCATTTCTAAAACATCTTGCTATTTCATATACCTTTGGAATACCTGCGATTACTGATCTTTTCATGTAAGTTTCAGGTGCAATTCTTAAATATACATCCATATCAAGTGCATTATGATGAGCCATAAATGGTTTTGCAACAGCACCACTTGGTTTATTGTTTAGAATTGGTGTTTCAACTTCATAATAACCTTTACTATCTAAGAATCTTCTAAGTTCTCTAATAAAGTTCATTCTAATTAAGAAATTCTTTCTAGTATCTTCATTCATAATCATATCTACATATCTGTTTCTATAGCATAACTCTTTATCAGTTAAACCATGGAATTTTTCAGGTAGTGGTTTTAATGCTTTACCTAAGAATTCAAAACTAGATGCTCTTAAAGTTTTTTCACCAGTATGAGTTGTGAATATTTCACCTGTTGCACCTATAAAATCACCAACATCAAAGTTTGATTTGAAAAATTGATATCTTTCTTCGCCAACAAGATCAACCTTTATAGAAATTTGTAAATCTGCTTCAATATCTCTTACTTTAATGAAACTCATTTTACCCATTTTTCTCATGAATACTATTCTACCTGCAACACTAACATTATCAGTGCCATCTTCTAGATTAGATGCTTCTTTAAGTGTATGAGTAATTTCATATCTTTCAGGATAAGGATTACATGTTTTTCTAATTTCATCAACCTTTTGTCTTCTAACAATTTCTTGCTCTGTTAACTCTCTCATTTTTTCACCTCGAATCCTCTTTTATTATACCATAAAAAAAGGGAAAACCAATAGTTTATTACTATTTTTTCCCAAATTTAATCAGAATTTTTATAATCCAATAATACTTTTTCTAATTCTTCCTTTGTTTCACATTTAAATATTTTATTTTTTATTATTGCTGAATCTTTCATTCCTTTTATATACCATGCTGCATGAGTCCTCATTTCAAGTATGGCAACCTTTTCATTTTTTATTTCAAGTAAATATTTCATATGTTTTAAACACATATCGATTTTTTCATTTTTTGTTTGTTCACCTAAAATTTCATGTGTTTTTAAATAGTGTGATATCTGTTTAAATATGTATGGATTACCTAAGGATGCTCTTCCTATCATTATTGCATCACAATTAGTTTCATTAAACATTCTAATAGCATCATCTACTGATTTTATATCACCATTACCTATTACTGGAATATTAACATTTTCTTTTACTTTTTTTATTATGCTCCAGTCTGCAAGTCCTTCATAACCTTGCGCTCTAGTTCTTGGATGAACAGTAATTGCACTTGCACCTGCTTCTTCTACTATCTTTGCTATTTCTACTGCGTTAATATTATTTTTGTCCCATCCACTTCTAATTTTAACAGTTACAGGACATGGTACTGCATTTACTACTGCTTCTACTATTTCTTTTACCTTTTCTGGATTTTTTAAAAGTGCTGCACCTGCTTGTGCTCTTAAGGCAACCTTTGGAACAGGGCATCCCATATTAATATCTATAATATCTGGATGCATTAATTCATATACTTTTTTAGCTGCAATAACAAAACTTTCTTTATCACTACCAAATATTTGCTGAGCAATTGGTCTTTCTTCTTCTGTCATATAAAGCATCTTTTTTGTTTTTTCACTATCATACATTAATGCTTTATCACTAACCATTTCTGCAAATAAAAGTCCTGCACCATATTCTTTAACTATTCTTCTAAATGCACTATTACATACTCCAGCCATAGGTGCTAAACATACATTATTTTCTATTTCTAAATTACCTATTTTGAACATTAATTAACCTTCTTACAATGATATATTTTATTTGTTTTTTCATTATATATAGTTGCATAATTATCATCATATATTTTTGCTTTTATATATGCATTTTCTTTTCCTTTATCATCACCATTTACAATTTGATGATCTATTCTTAACTTAAATTCATACGTTGTAATGCCATTATTATATTCTCTTGAATTAATGAAATATGTTCCATCTAAATAATTTTTGTTAGTGGAATCATTATATTTTTTCCAAGTAAATGTTTTATCTTCGTTAAATTTTGCAGTAACTACGTAATATGAATAATTAGAATATGAACAATTCCAAGTACCATTTAATTTTGATGAACCACTACCAACCAAAGCAAATACAACTACAACAAAAATAATAATCATATGAATTATTGTCATTATAATTGAAATTATAAGTCCTGCGAATGACAAACTTTTATATTTTGAATCATTTCCAGTTTTAGATTTATATTTACTACACTTACAAATGGATATAATATTTAAAATTAATCCTATTA
>ERZ791859.1287-NODE-1287-length-11728-cov-2.428767_pt1 | contig 11728 bp, 8 predicted proteins | sample MGYA00509943_ERZ791859 | MGnify/ENA primary metagenome ERZ791859 (study PRJEB30046, sample SAMN00792065) | human gut metagenome | study: EMG produced TPA metagenomics assembly of the A metagenome-wide association study of gut microbiota in type 2... | reverse complement strand
TATACCATGACGGTCCCCAGTTGAATCCGATGCTCCAATGCGGTCCTGAAATACCCCAGTTCCATCTCCAGTCCCACCACAACGGGTTGCTGGAAGTCGGGAACATATACGCATACATTCCATCGTCGTACACGTTCCAGTACCACGACGGATAAGCACCGTACACCACGTCCCAGTACAACGGGCTGCTTACCGGAATCGCATAACGGGGACTGCGGAAACGTACGATACGCATGGCATACTCATAGTCGTCCTGTGTACCTTCAAATCCATTCACCCATTCGCCGCGTTCACCGTAGGGCTTTTCTTCAATATAAAGTGTATCATTCTGCACCGAGAACTTATTGTCCCTTGCCGTAAACCTCCGGTTGTATTCATCAATGTCACGCGTATTTCCCGCCGCATCTTTCACTACGACCGTAGAACCGGGAGCTGCATACACCGTTGTAGTATTCTGCTTCGTCACAGGTGCCTTCTCTACCTTCTTTTCCGTTTTCTTCTCCTTCTTCGGAACGAAATAGAGGTCGTCATTACTCTGTGCCATAGCCAGCCACGGCAAGCAGGCCATTACCAACGAAGCCAATATTCTTCCTTTCATATGCATCTGTTTTTAATTGTTATCACTTCCTTTTTATCCAATACAAAGATAAGAAGAATCTACAAATCCGCATGCAGAAATTCCCTATTTCAGTATAGGGGTTTCCCTAAAACAGGGAACAAAAGCCGCTAAAACCTGCCTCTTCTTTATAATGAAATGGCAGATTTTTCATTTTACTGCACAGCGTTTTTGCCCTTTAATGATTATAAACAAATGGCAGGAAACATCCTTTCAGATATCTCCTGCCACTCAATATTATCTAACGAATTCAGTTATTATTTATCCAACGGGAAAGTAAAGCCGTCACCACCGTTATCGTCAAAAATAGCGCCTGACGGTTTAGGCAAATGCTTGCCATTCTTACTCCAGTCCCAAAGTTGTGATTCATCCTCCGTAATTTCACCGGTCTCTACATTTCTCTTCTTACCGTTCAGCGGATAATACAACAACAGATTGTCATCATTTCCGTCAACCATCTTCCAAGCATAGGCTTTCAACTGCTGCGGTGTACGTGCCGTTTTCCAGAAACGAACTTCACGAATCAGTTCATTCGCTCCACTGATCCAGAAACCGATCATGCCATAAGGGCCGGTACGGATTTCACGGTCGGCCACCAGTTCACCATTTACATAAATAGAATTTTTCTTACCGTCGTATACGAAAGCCAACATATACCATTCATTAGGCTGTGCGGCAAACTTGTCTTTCGGCACATCAATCTGAGAACTACCGGTCTTCATCTGCAACTGGTTCGGATCAATGGTTACATCTCCAAACCGAGTATAAATTTCATCCAATGTACTTGAACCGGGAACCAGTTTAGTTCCTCCAAGAGCACGGTTGTTTAAGCGATATTGAGAACGGTTTATCATCATTTCCATTGTCCACTGATCTACCTTGAAATCATTCGGGAACATATCAGCCTTCTCGCTTCCGCTACCACTCATTCTCAAGCACTTCGTATTAATACGCTGTTCCAATACCAGCAAAGCCTCATCCTGTCCGGGAATTGCACTGATACTTCCCCCTCCCAGTTTCACAGGCAATGCATAATTACCCTGTAAGGAGAATTTCACATTTTTCAGTTTCAGCGGAAGAATCTGCGAAGCCATCAAAGCACCGAATTTCACTTCCTTAGATACCTCATACATTTCTGGAGGAAGCATCAGATATTCTGTAGCATGCTTTTTATTATACGCATCCAGCTGTGCCTGGCTGCCTACCTCTACCTGAATCGTATTTTCAGCATCCTCTTTCTGTGTCAGGTTCAGAATAATATTCTTCACCAATATTTCCTTGCCCTCTTCCACAAAAATCTGAGTCATCTCATCACTTGCAATATATGCTCCTTGTCCCGACTGATAGTCAGCTACCGGATCTTTATATAATTCATTCTGGCATCCAGTCAGCATCAGCCCCCCGAGAAGGATGCCTAAGTAAATATTTCTTTTCATAATATAATCTATTCTTCTTTAATTAGTCAAAATTTCCTGGGAATAATTGATTTCCATAATTAAGTGCCATCTTCAGCCATTTATAAGGAGGGTCATTGGCAAAGTCGTACTCCATATGATAAGTTCCGACACCTCCGATTCTGCGTCCGCTCGGTAAGTCCATTGTTGCATAGTCCAGAATCTGACGACCTTCCGGCAGTGCATTGATTTCGGAACGCACACTTGTATATCCCGAAACACCACCGGTACGCCAACCACGTTCAAATTCCACAGTCAGAATGGTCTTGCGTTCCCAGTCCTCCAAATGAGAACCTTTTTGGATTTTTCGGATTACAGAACCTGTGCTTCTTTCCCAGTATGCCTGATAAATGTAATGATCTACCATTTTTGAAGTCTCCGTAGAAAGCAAATCAGGCTGTCCATCCATCACAAACATTCTTCCGGCCGGGCGCAGACGGTCAGACATAGTCTTAATGAAAAGATGCATGTTCTGATTCTGTCCAGAGTTCGGGCCGATAATACTTCCATTTGCCAAAGTTCCACTATGACCATAATTCGGTTCATAGTCCAAATCAAAGCCATCCAGATTATACTTCTCAATCGTATCACAGATTGCATTGGCATAAGCCACTACACCTTTGCTGAAATCACCCTGACCCTGTTCTGTAATCCAATAAGTACGAGGGTCTTTTCCCGGAGGTGTCATCTGGTCCCCTAAGTCTTGCACAATCCAGCAAAGCAAAGCCTTACATCCCTTTACTTCCTGGAAGAACTTCAAGTCAGTCTTCTGGTCTTCAGAAAGATTACCGCGAGTACCCCACAGTGACACAAAGTCTACACTATCCGGCAACATCTTTCCTGTCCAGTTACCAAACCATCCGAATCCCTTCACATGAGGTGTCTTACGGTATTCACGGATTTTGGCAAAATACTCTCTCATGGTTGGAGTCAGGTCTGCTTCAGTTTTTGCCTCCAACAACGGTATATATTTTTCAAGGCCTTCCTGGTTTTCGAAAACCTCTCTTTCCGGAGTGTTCCAGTCAGAACATCCTACAAAACTTGACGCAATAAGCAGTGCGCCGAAATATTTCATTAATTTCATAATATTACTATTTATCGACTTAATTATTCATTTAAGGTTGTTTAGGTCTGTCACTGCGTACCCACCACAAACGAGTAGCTCCCTGGTCTTCTCCTTCCAACAAGCTTGGTACCTCAGACATGTTCGGGTTTGTACCATATTCCTGCGGAGAGAAGCGGAAACGCTCGGGTGTAATCATGCTCGCTTCTCCATTGATACGAGAGTAGGCACTCTTGTCCGCCGGCTTCATCAAATACGGATAACCAGTACGACGATATTCTGTCCAAGCTTCTACCGCATTCGGATACAGTGCCAGGTATTTCTGTGTAATGATTTGCTGCAACTGCTTTTCCTTTCCTGCACCTGCATTCCATTTAGGAGCCACATTTCCTGTACTGATTACGCAAGTGTAACCATAGTTGAATTTCAGCACATCTCTTGTAGCATCTTTAGGAAGTTTCTCATTACTCAGGTAACTGCCAAGACTTACCCCATTTTCCTTGAACGACTGAGTTACTCCTGCCTCATACAGAGACTGTACATCTTCTGAAATAAAGCCATACAAAGCAGCCTCAGCTTTAAGGAAATAGGTTTCCGAAGCACGGAACCAGAACAACGGTGAATTGGCATCCACTTTCGGACGAGCTGCATATTCAGCCGAATTTGCTCCCTCCCTCTTTGCTTTATCACTGGTTGGAGCGATTGCATAGAAATCGGCTGATCCCCAATACACACCTTCTGTAAAGTACGCATTCAGACGTGGATCACCATAACCAGACAAATACGCCCAGATAGTAGCTCCCAGACGAGCCTCCTTATAATCTACTACCATAGGCAGCATGGAGTTCATCAGCGGCATCTTTTCCGTACTCTGAATCTTAGCTTCCTGAGATTCATTCTCGATTACTCCACCATATTGCGGATCCAAAGCCTTTGCGATATATTCTCTTGCCAAAGCCTCATCCTTGAAATGTACCCGCACAGCCATACGAAGCAACAACGAGTTTGCCAGACGCGCCCAGTTCTGCGCATTTCCATCATAAATGACATCATATGCAGAAAGCACCTTTGAAGTAACCTGGCTCAATGTTTTTGCAGAATTGTGCAAATCTGCCATCATTGTCTTATATACCACTTCCTGCTTATCCAGTTTCGGAGCAATGTCTCCATCTCCCGCTTTGGTATATACAATCGGTCCGAACACGTCAGTAGCACGCAACCATCCGGCTACCTTTACTACATTTACCAATGCTTCCACCTGCTTGTCAGCCGGGTCTTCCGAATCCTTAGTATATTTATAAATACTGTTCCACGATCTGAACAATTTTGAATACAGGTTCTGATAAGCATAATTCATACGAGGTTCCGTAAAGTTCCAGCTCGCCTCCGTATTAAAGTTCCAGTTATTGTTCATACCCCAGTAACCGATATAGTTACCTCCCGACATGATATCCGTATTGGCAAGGTCATTTCCGGGTCCTGTGGTCTCGGTAGGTGAACCGATTGGGATAACCAGTTTTTGCATATCCATGAACGGAGCACCGTAAAGCAAGCCTCCCTGCTTCATTTCTTCTTCAGTGATTCCATACACATTTGTGTTGACTTCCGGATAATTGCATGAAGCCAATGCCAACAATGAAACCACCGGGAATATATATTTCTTGATTTTCATATTATTAAACAGTTAATCGTCAATTAAAATCCAAATTTCAAACTTACACCAATGGTTCTCTGACTAGGCAACATAAAGTAATCGTATCCCTGGCCAAATGTACCTGTAGAAGCCGTCAGTTCCGGATCGAATGGAGCCTTGTTGTAAATCATCCACAAGTTGGTTCCATAAACCGACAGGTTCACATTATTGAAAGAAGTACCCTTGAACCATCTGTTCGGGAATGTATATCCCAGACTTGCTTCCTGCAGTCTCACATTGGTAGCTGAATAGGTATTATAAGCATCCAGGTTTACTACTGATTCATAATAATCCTTTGGCTGTACCAGTACATTTCCTACCATCACGCCTCCGGCATCACGTGCATCGGCAGAAGCCTTGGAAACACCATACTGGTCAAGCATCGCCTGTGTCTTTGAAATCACGATACCACCCAGACGGGCTGTCAACAGGAAGTTGAAGTTAAATCCTTTATAAGAGAATCCGTTTCTCCATCCCAGGTTCCACTTCGGGTTCACACTACCCAGTTTATAAGGTTCGGTTGATTCGGTAGTCAGCGGCTGTCCTTCATTGTAAATGATATATCCGTCCTGGTCACGTTTCAGACGCTCTTCCGCATAGATAGTACCGATTTCACCTCCTTCACGCAGGCGGAAACGTCCTACCCGGATATCACTCAGGTCGATGTATTCTCCCGTTACCGGATTCAGCACATTCGAAGCCAGGCTGATAATCTTGTTGCGGTTGGCAGTAGCCGTAAACGAAGTACAGTAATTAAATCCGTTTCCGAAAGTCTGGTCATATCCCAATGAAAGCTCAATACCCCGGTTCTCTACATTACCTGCCTGAACAAACAAGAAGTCATATCCTGCAGATTCCGGAAGTTTTGCTTCAAGCAACTGGTCATATGTATTTGATTTATATAATGTTACACCTACTGAAACTGTATTATTAAACCACTTGCTGTCAATACCCAATTCATAAGAACGTGTTCTTTCCGGCTTCAGATCCGACAACGGATAATACTTATACGGCTTAATGACTCCACCTTCCTGTTCTCTGGTAATCGTACCCGGTGTCAATCCGGTATATGGAATCGGAGAACCTACTTCCGTATAAGAAGCACGCACCTTCAGGAAACTCAATGTCGGCGAGATAGCCTCCTTGATATTTTCCGGAAGCAGTTCGGTAACCAGTGCAGACACACCGACTGACGGATAGAAAATCCACGGATGCTGAGTATTTACCAACTGTGACGGTTTGTCCGCACGTCCGGTCAGTGTCAGGAACAGAGCCGATCTCCAGGAGAGTTCTGCAGAAGCAAATACGGCTGCATTCATCTTACGGCTGTCACCTCCATCCTGGTAAGGAGCACCGGTAGTCGGGTCAATGTTGTCATAAGTAAACTTATTCGGAATCAGCAGCAACTGTCCGCCGTAACCTCTTCCCTTGGTATCATACTCTTCGAACGAAGCACCCGCATTGACCGTTGCATGATACAGTTCTGCAAACTGTTTGTCGAAGTTCACCATGATATCCGCATATTTCTGCTTGAAACTCTGATTTGAGTATGAATATCTTCCCTTAGGTTTAGCAAACGTACCGTTAGTCGAAGCATAACGCTTGTCTTCTTTCTCAGTATAAGTATTGTCCAGTCGTCCGCGTGCCGTTACATTCAGGAAACTGGTAATATCATACTTCAAAGATGCATACATCATATAACGGTCTTTTACCTCCGGACGAATGTTGCGGTATGCAATCCAGTAAGGGTTCTGTGCAGCGATACCAAAATCACCCGGTCCCCAAGACTGTACGTTGTAGCCCAGTTCAGCATCGTAGCGTTCGAAATACTTTTCCTTTTCAAAGTTCTCGCCTCTCGGATACAGGTACAATCCCACGATCGGGTTGAAATAAGTACCGTAAGACAGCATGTTGTTGGCATATTCACGTACATAACTGAATGATACGTCCACTGTCAACTTATCCTTGAACAGTTTCGAAGTATTGCGGACCATCGCATTGTAACGGTGATACTTGTTGTTCGGCACAATTCCCTTCGAGTTAACTGCCGCTCCAGAAAGATAAGTCTGGTTCTTGGCATTACCTGTAGAAAGGTTGAACGAATTGGTAAATGTAGTACCCGTATTAAAGAAATCAACCGGGTTGAATGAAGAAGGAGTATCCAGTCTGGCTCCCCATGAAGAAGCCTCTCCCGCTACATTTCCATATGTATTCTGGAATTCCGGCATCACAAACGGCTTGGAGAACTCTGCAGATGAAGATACATTCACGCGTGTCTTTCCTTCAGCACCTTTCTTTGTATTGATCAGGATGACTCCGTTCGCAGCACTCGCACCGTACAGAGCGGCAGCCGAAGGTCCGGTCAGTACAGAAAGGCTTTCAATATCCTCCGGGTTAAAGTTGGCGATACCTTCACCGGAAGTTGTACCCGAACCAAATCCTGTACCATCTCCCTTACGGTCGGCCTGGTTACCCATCGGAATACCGTCAATCACATACAATACGTTGTTGTCACCCTGGATGGATTTGTTACCACGCATTACTACGCGTGTACCACCTCCGACACCGGAAGCACTACGCTGGATGTTCACACCAGCCACCTTACCGTTCAGGCTGTTTACAAAGTTTGCATCCTTTACTGCGGTAATAGCCTCATTGTCCACTTTCTGCACGTTATAGCTCAATGCTTTTTCCGAGCGCTTGATACCCAATGCAGTCACCACTACCTCATCAAGCACTTCAGTGTCTTCGCGCATTACAATACGGCCCATGTCCGGTTTTACCGCCAAAGACAATGTTTTATAACCCACATAAGAGACTTCCAAAGATGCCGAACGGGAAGTTGTCAATGTAAAATTACCGTCGATGTCTGTAATCGTACCGTTCGTTGTCCCCTTTTCAAGAATACTTACCCCAATTAAAGGCTCACCGTTAACATCAACTACAACTCCTTTAACCGTAACTTTATCTGCCTGGGCAGAAACTGATGAGATATCCATGTTCGGATATCCTCCCGGAAGCGCAAAAGCTGCACCTCCTGAAGCCATCAGCAACAAGAATAAATGCGAGAACTTGCTCACTTTCATAAATTAAAGATTTAAATGATTACACAAGGCTGTCTTTTAAAGATTAACAAGCCAAAAATTAAATTAAACACATAGTATTATTATATAATATAAAGCAACAACCTTAAACTGCCATAACTTAAATAAATGCTTTTACTATTAAAACAACGAAATCGCTAAAATGTTTTCGGAAATACGTATTTTTTTCAAAAAAAAATTATTTTTCTACTTTAGAGAGAAAATAAAAATTACCTTTCTTTCTTTTTTTACCTCTGCCGATTCCAAAGTTTTTAGTACATTTGTCCATGTATAGAGAATATATCCGAGATACCGTGTGACAATCGGGATCTATTTACTATATATTAATAATGTATTATCTCATAATTTAAATGACCCTATGAAATATTTTGAAGTAACCTTTACCATACTCCCCTATTCCGAAACAGCGTCTGATGTCCTCTCTGCACTGACGGCAGAAATCGGATTTGAAAGTTTCGTAGAATGTGAAGGAGGCATGCAGGCCTATGTGCAGCAGAGTTTGTTTGATGAAGCGGCCTTAAAGGCCATTCTTTCCGACTTCCCGATGCCCGATACCCAGATTACTTATACCATCACCGAGCCGGAAGACAAGAACTGGAACGAAGAATGGGAAAAGAATTTCTTCCAGCCCATCGTCATCGAAGGACGCTGTGTCATCCACAGTACCTTCCACAAGGATTATCCGAAAGCAGAGTACGATATCGTAATCAATCCGCAGATGGCTTTCGGTACCGGACACCACGAAACCACCAGTTCGATACTCGGGGCATTGCTGGAAGCCGACCTGAAGGGTAAATCGGTACTGGATATGGGATGCGGTACTTCCATTTTGGCTATCCTGGCCAGCATGCGGGGTGCAGACCGGGTAACCGCCATCGATATCGACGACTGGTGTGTCAACAATTCTCGCGACAACATCGCCCTGAATCACCTGAACAACATTACCGTGGAGCTGGGAGACGCTTCGCTGCTCAAGGGACGCGAACCGTTTGATGTCGTCATTGCCAACATCAACCGGAACATCCTGCTCAATGACATGCATGCTTACGTAGACTGCATGCACAGCGGTTCGGAAATCTATATGAGCGGCTTCTACGTAGAAGATATTGATGCCATCCGTCAGTGCGGTGAAAACCTGGGACTGGAGTTTGTCGGTTACCGAGAAAAGAATCGCTGGGCCGCGGTTAAACTGATCAAGAAATAACACTGTTGTATCTTAGCTGCAAGCATACAGATTCTCCGACCTCCGTGCGCGGGTTATAGCACCTGCATACGGAGGTCGGACAACTTTGCACCGGAGGTTATACAACCCCGCCCCGGAAGTCGGAACACTTTTCTTCACCCGCTTCTTTTTCTTTCTTTGTCCTTTACTCTTCCTCTCTCAAGTGGCAGGAAATCTGATTGCTCGTACATTCACAATTTCCTCACTACATTTGCCATATTGTACCTTAATTTATAAAGAAAAAATACCGGATAATCCTTTTACGGACTGTCAGGTATGTCTGCAAAACAATAGCTTCCTGTTCTGCCATTATAAATAATTGTTTACATCAAGTGTGATCGATGAAGTCCCGTCAGGTACTTCTACATAATTGAATTCTATTTTTTTGAAAACGCCAGTGTTTCCCAAAGGAAGTCCTTTTAATTTAAAACAGTCTGTTGGAACAAGAGTCGTCTTTTTAGCTTTATAATAGCATAAATCAATAACAAATTCAGCTTCCGTCTTATATTTACTACCTGGCTTCAACAGTTGTTGCCTATACAAATCACGCAGAAATTCTCTCTTCGGGGGCCGACACGCAATGAATCCTTTTATCACAAAATCATCGCAATTATAACAGGGCAACAAATGCATTACCAAATTAATTTTTAGATAAGAGGAAATTATCTGATCTTTCGCATGGTAAATATCAGATGTATCAAAAGAAGACTTAAGTTCCGAAAAAAACATGAATTTCCTACCCTCTTTTTCAAAAATCATAATACCGTCGCAATCTAAGTAAAAAATATCTGAGGATCCAGCTGCTGTAAAAAAGGACTTCATATCCTTTACGATGGTAGAATCTATTTTATGAAAATCTGAATTAGACCAAATTAATTCTTGCACTTTTGCAGTTGAAGAATCCTCCTTAACAGACACCCTTCCCTTACAATATTCCATGGAATACTTGGGAAACAAAACTTTCAAATCATTATAAAACGGCATAATTAAACTCCCTCCTTCTTAAACAAGTTTCTAATTGTGCCGGACAGTTGAATATCTTCATCTATCACTTGATAAAATGACTCAAATGGAATTTCATTGTCCAAAGATATATCTTGTGTAACAATTTCAGAGTATCCGTTCCCACTCCTTCTCAAAAGGAATGCCCCCACATTGCTCGGATCTATCAAACAATCTTCTTCAATATCGTAATCTTTCAAGAATTTAGAAAACGTTTCTGCTGACATCCGTTCTTTCAATAAATAAAGTTTCATCAAATTGTTAATACGCTTGATGAAATAATCACTGTGAGTAGTTACTTGCATTTGACAACCTTTGTTGACCGAACAAGCTATTAAATCTGCAACCTTAACCTGTCTTTCCGGATGCAAGTGAGCCTCTGGCTCTTCAAACAAGATTGAGATTCCCTCTGGAGAGAATCTGTAGAGCATCATTGTAAAAGGTGCAAGTTCCTTAATGGATGAAGCTGCCGCAGTCAAAGGCATGCCTGCTCCATCCTTTGTGTAATACATGATTCTTCCTTCAACTTGCTGCAATTTACCCATATTTACCTCCGATAGACATTCCGCAAGGATAGCATTTTGTTCCACAGATTTTGCTAACGGTCTGCTTAAATCGACTTTCAAATCAAAAAACTCATCATACATTCCTGAGCGAAATGCAGGTCTTTCTGTCAATTCCATTAAAGCTCCTCTTGAAGGTGGCAACAAGTAGCAATGTTTTAAAATCCGATGATTTCCCCAAATCGCATCCAATAGCACTGCACGAATTAAATCTGAAAAAATATCCAGTTCCGGCCGAAAAGAGCGAGATACGACACGATATGTAAAATTATCTAATCCAACTTTATAAAATAATTCTTCATTATTATCTATACCGCCCAACTCATCGTCATAAATAAATTCTAAAGTTGAATTAGTATATGGAAACTGTATCTCAATCTCACCTTCAAAGTTTTCATGCCCTATTAAATATCCGATATAATTAATGGCATCCTTATTAATCCAGGCAAATAATTCATTGGCCGGAATACTAAAAAGCACCTGCCCTGCTTGCTTCTTCTCAAACAATGACTCAAAATTAACATTTCTTTCTTTAAAAAAAGACGTTAATCTATGCGATGTCAATAATATATAAAGATAATGAACTAAAAAAGCGACATAACTTTTACCTAATCCAGATTCGCCAGAAAATATCATAAGAGGCTTAAGTTCAATTTTTGAATTGCTTACAGCGCCTAATTTTTTAATTTGAAATATTACAGGATTCATTTTGTCATTTGTTAGTTAGTTATACAAAGATAACAAAAGAAATTCTTTAATTGATTAAAGAAATCCAATAATTAATTTGTTTTTTGGATATTGCTGATTCTTTTTTTATTACTCATTACAATTCCATACTCAATGTTTTTCTAGGGTATGTCATAATAGTTTCATAAAATATGCAGTGTCTGCGAAGTATATATCCAGAGTCTTATCCACCTTGCCCTCAACCGTTAGAGACTGTACCTTTGACAATGGGTGTGCGACAAGAAGTCGTACAAGTAATTGTTCAGCATGATGTCTGAACCTGTT
>ERZ791859.1281-NODE-1281-length-11760-cov-9.682871_pt1 | contig 11760 bp, 7 predicted proteins | sample MGYA00509943_ERZ791859 | MGnify/ENA primary metagenome ERZ791859 (study PRJEB30046, sample SAMN00792065) | human gut metagenome | study: EMG produced TPA metagenomics assembly of the A metagenome-wide association study of gut microbiota in type 2... | reverse complement strand
ATATATATACATCAATAATAATACTATATTATACTTTAATTAATAAATATAATTATAGTTATGAAAATACAAGTATAATTATAGTTAATGTATACTTCTATGGAATATACTTTATAAAATATATTAGTTATATATTAAAAAAACATCTTGAAGTAAATAGCGATAATTTTAGTAATCAAATAATTAAAGTATCTAATTATTTGATTACAATAACAATACTTTTAATGATAATATCTGGTCCTATTTGTAAAATACTATTTAGTAATAATAATTTTCTGTTTGATTTAGTAGTATTAATATTCTTTTATACATTATATAATTATGTAATGGATATAAGTATAAAAGTTACCAGTAGTAAAATAAATAAAATATCCTTATTAAGTGGATTAATAATTAAACTAGTATTTGAAATACCACTTATTAATGCCAGTTATCGTATGGGTAGTAGTCTATATTTTGGTAGTGTATTATCTATAATAATAGGTATGGCTACTAGTACAATTATTAGTATTATATTTATAAATAAAAAGTTAAAAATAAGCATTTTAAATAATTTTAGTAATATTTTAAATATTATTTACGAAAATATAATATTATGCTTAATATTAGTATTATTAACCTTAATAGTAAGAGTAGAAAATACCAGTATAATAGGAAGTATCTTAGTAATAATATTCTATACATTTATTACAATATTATTTTACATAATCAAAAAAATACTCAAGAAAAAAGTGTGAGTTTATTGCACTTTTTTTTATATTATGATATCATTGTATTAGTAGAAAAGTAAGGTGAATATAGTGAAAAAGAGTAAACTATTTATGATAATTTCTTTAAGTGTATTAGTGATAACAATAATAGTAAGTGGTACTTATGCTTTATATAAAGCTCAGTTATCTAAAAATATTGGAGTAAATACAACAACACATGGACTAGCATATTATATTAATTATGTTAAAGGTACTGATATAACTGCCGCTACTTTAAATCCTAGTACTTCTTATGAAGGCGGAGCAAGTAGCGATATTGAATTTTGGAAGAAGGATGACTCTTATGATATATATGGTAAAATAGAATTAACTGTTAATACTATAGGTACTAATTTAAGTAATAGTCCTGCACTTAAATATGCCGTAGTAAATAATGGTAATGTACTAAAGGAGGGATCTTTAAAAGGTACTACATCCGGTTCAAAAGTAACAATATTAAAAAATCTATATCTAGAGCAAACTAAACAAATATATACAGTATATGTATGGCTTGATAATAGTGAAGAACTAGGTAATATATCTAATGAATCTCTTAGTATATCAGTAGATTGTACTGCTAGTCTTCAAAAAGAACCAACAGCAGCAGACACTATTATTAGTTTATATACTAGTGCAGCAAAGGTAACAGCAACAAATAATAGTATTACATATAATACAGCACCATCAGTATCATTAATGAATGATAGACTGGGTGGTACTACAACTGATTTAGATGGCGGTAATATAAGATATTATGGAGCAAATCCTAATAACTATATATATTTTAATTGTTCTGACTATAGTAATCAAACATCTAGTACATGTGAAACATGGCGAATAATAGGAGTATTTGATGGTAAATTAAAACTAATAAAAGGTAGTCAAATAGGAACATATTCTTGGGATAACAAGAATATTAGTACTGGAGCAGAAGATGATCGTGGTAAAAATGACTGGACTACAGCAAGATTAATGAAACTACTTAATCCAGATGATTATTATATAAACGATAACAATGATAAAGATTCTGAAGGCAATTATTTAGGATATAGTTTATATTACAATAGTGCATCAGGAATGTGTTTTACTGATGAAGGTGTTAATTACTCCGCCTGCGATTTTACAAGTACAGGAATAAAAAATGATGAAACAAGAAATATGATTGCAGAGACAACATATAATCTAGGGGGATGGAATGATACTGGAGTATATCCAAATGAAATATATGAATATGAAAGAGGAACAACAGTATATACAGGTAGACCAACAACATGGACAGGAAAAATAGCCTTAGCATATCCAAGCGATTATGGTTATGCGGCAGATTTAAATCAGTGCAAACAGACATTGGCAAATTACGATAATAGTACTTGTACCTCAAACAACTGGATGAAAGCAATTATAACAGATAATGGAAGCAATCATGGATGGCTATTAACCCCTGATTCCAGCTACTCGTACGTTGCGTGGTATTCGCAAGGCAATGTGGGCGAGTACTTTACGGGTGCTGCGCGTGGGGCCGTGCCAGTCCTTTCTCTAAGTTCTAAACTGGGAATAGAGTCAGGAGATGGCTCAAGTAGTAATCCGTACAAATTAAGTGCGTAAGCAGTTAATTTGAGATAACTTTGGTAGGAAGAACTTGGTAAGGGACCCCTCAAACAGGTGAAGTCTGTTAGGGGCAAGGGCGGCGAAAGTCGCCAAGAGAAGATAAGTATTCATGGAAAGGCGAAAAATGAAAAATAAATTTTGGTATTAACACTAGTTTGGTGCCTTATAAAGTAAAATAGATATGTAGATAAAAAGAATAGAAAGGAAAGGATATTATGACTAATGTAAGTAATTACTATATAGATAGTAAAAATAAATTAATTAGTGATAAAGAATCTTATATTATAGGTAATAAATATAGATTTACAATATTAACTCCTAGAATGATAAGATTAGAATATAGTATTAATGGTGTATTTGAAGATAGACCAACTTCTTTAGTAATAAATAGATCTTTCCCTAAAGTACCATATTCTATTACTGAAAGTAATACTCTTATTCAAATAGATACTGGTATATTTACTTTATCTTATGTAAAAGATAGTGATTTCAAATCAACTACTTTTGGTAGTAATATAAAAGCAGTAATAAATGGTACCAATAAAGAATGGCAGGCAGGTAGCAAAGAAATAAGAAATATGCGAGCCATTAATTATTCAATAGATAGTATCAAAGATAAAATAATATTAGATAAAGGATTATATTCCTTAGACGGAATATGTCTAATAGATGATTCTGGGTCTCTAGTATTAGATGAAAACGATAATTTCATAGAAAGACCTAAGGATATAAAAGATTTATATCTAATTATGTATAATAATGATTTTGAAGGCTGTCTAACAGATTATTTCACTTTAACAGGTTATCCTAATCTAATACCAAGATATGCTCTTGGAGCTATATGGTATAAGAACGATAACTATAGTACTAGTGATATAGTTAATTTAGTAAATAAATTCAATATAAATAATATTCCAATATCAGTATTTCTACTTGGAGACTATTGGCATAATGGAAGTACATTAATACCAAGTATAGATTTAAAATATATAAGTAGTTATTTAAATAACAATAATATAAAACTAGGAGTAACAATAAATCCTACTAGTTATATAAATAAAGGTACTAATGAATATAACTATATAAGTAGTTATACTAACTTAGATAAAGTAAACTTTATTCCTTTATCTAATGATAAGATAGGTATATATTTTAATATATTTATAAATAACTTAAATAATCTTGGAGTATCAGTATATAGTATTGATTATAATAATCCATTAGATAGAATAAATTTATGGAAGATAGACCACTATCACCATGGACTAAGTAATATAAAAAATATAAGAGGATTAACACTATCTAGAAATGCAAATATAGCTATGCATAGATATCCTATTATTTGGAGTGGTAAAACCTTAGTAAACTGGACAACATTAAATTTATTACCAAGATATAATTCTCAAGGATATAACATGGGCTTATCCTTTATAGCCCATCCCATTGGGGGTTACCACGGTGGTATTGAAGAAGACGAATTATACTTAAGGTATATTGAGTTCTCTTGTTTCTCACCAATATTTCTCTTAGCTAGTGAAGGCGGAGTATACTATAAAAGAGAACCATGGAAATGGAATAGTATCATTAGAAATAATATAATATACTATATGAATTTAAGATATAAACTAATACCATATCTATATAGTGAAAGTTATAACTATCATAAAACTGGGCATGGACTAGTAAAACCATTCTATATAGATTATCCTAAGATAATAGATGAACCACTATATAAGAATGAATACTTCTTCTGTAGAAACTTCTTTATAGCCCCAATTACTGAAAGAAAAAATAGTGTTATTAAAAGATCAATAAAGAAAATATATGTACCAAATGGTATATGGTTTGATTACCTAAATGGTAAAAAATATACTGGTAATAAATACTATAATAACTTCTATCGTGATGAAGACTATCCTGTATTTGTTAAAGCCGGTTCTATCATACCAACAAGTATAAATATTAAAGAATATATACCAAGTATATTAGAACTAAATATATATCCACTAGATAATGGTGAGTATTCCTTCTACGAAGATGATGGCTATTCTAATAACTATAAAAAAGGCTTATACATGATAACTAAGTTTAATTATCAGTATGAATTAGATAATTATACATTTATTATATCAAGAGAAGAAGGTAAGAACTTATTATCCAGAAGAACATACTTACTTAGATTTAAAAATACTAGAAATATAACTGAAGTAAATATTGAAGATAAAACAATAAGTTATAGCACTTATTATGATAGAGATGACTTTATCATAAAAATAGATAATGCTATCGTAGGTAGAGAAATCAAAGTAAATATCAAAGGTACTAATATACTTGTAGGATCAGATGTAATAATAAATGAAGAAATAAAAAATATCTTATTTGATCTAGAAATAAGAACAAACTTAAAAGAAGAATTAGATAAGATACTATTTAGTGATTTAGAAATAAGAAAGAAAAGAATAAAAATAAGAAAACTAAAAAGAAAAGGTTTAGATAAAAAATACATAAATGTATTTATAAATCTACTTGAATATATAGAAAAATCATAGTATAATACATAGATATATAAGGAGGCATTTATGAAAGATATACTAAAAATATTATTAGAATTCTTAATTGTATATATTGGAGTATTTATATTATATTGGTTAATCTTTGTAAGAAAGAAAACTAAATATAATCCCAATAAAGTACCCGTAGAATTCTATTACTTAGTTAGCCTCTACCGATTAGATCAAAGTAAAATAAACTATAAGAAATTTATTTATGCTACGGCTTTTGTTAATACCTTTATTATAGATACAACATATATAATAATATCTAAATTATTAGATAAATGGATGTGGCAATTAATCGTAGGTATATTTATAATAATATTACTTATAATTATTCTATATGGTCTAATGGGTAGATACTATCAAAAACATGGTATGGTAAGTACTCCTAAAAAGGCTATTAAAGTAAAAGATACTCCTAAAGATAAAAATGTCCCAAAAAAGACTAATACAGCAAAGAAAAGAGGTAACAAAAATGTATAATTTTAGAAAGACAGAAAAGAAATGGCAAGATTATTGGGAAGAAAATAAAACATTTAAGACCGATACAAAAGACTTTAGTAAACCAAAGTATTATGCTCTAGATATGTTTCCATATCCATCAGGAGTAGGTCTTCACGTTGGCCATCCTGAAGGATATACTGCTACTGACATAGTAGCAAGAATGAAGAGAATGCAAGGCTATAATGTTTTACATCCAATGGGTTGGGATGCCTTTGGCCTACCCGCAGAACAATATGCCGTTAAAACAGGAAATCATCCAAGCGGTTTTACCGAGTCAAATATTAAAGTATTCAAAAAACAATTAAAAGAATTAGGTTTCTCTTATGATTGGGATAGAGAAATATCAACAGCAGATCCATCTTATTATAAATGGACCCAGTGGATATTTAAAAGACTATATATGGATGGCTATGCTAAATATATTGATATGCCCGTTAACTGGTGTGAAGAATTAGGAACAGTACTATCTAACGATGAAGTAATAGACGGTAAGAGTGAAAGAGGAGGCTATCCAGTAGTTCGAAAGAATATGAAACAGTGGTCTATGGATATACCTAAGTTTGCCGATAGACTTCTAAATAACCTAGATAATTTAGATTGGCCAGAATCCACTAAAGAAATCCAAAGAAACTGGATAGGTAAGAGTTATGGTGCTAATATTACTTTCAAAGTAGATGGTACCGATAAAGAATTCACAGTATTCACTACAAGATGTGATACCTTGTTTGGTGCTACCTACTGTGTGCTTGCTCCTGAACATAGTCTAGTAAAAGAAATAACAACTCCTGAATATAAAGATGTAGTAGAGGATTATATCAAGTTATCAGCCTCTAAGTCAGAACTAGAAAGAACAAATGCTAGTAAAGAAAAAACAGGTGTATTCACCGGAGCTTATGCTATTAATCCAGTAAATAACAAAAAGATACCTATCTGGATAAGTGATTATGTTCTAGCAAGTTATGCTAATGGAGCCATTATGGCAGTACCTGCTCACGATGAAAGAGACTATGAATTTGCTAAGAAATTTAATCTAGATATCATACCAGTAATTGAAGGCGGCGATATCGCTAAAGAAGCTTATACAGGAGATGGACTTCACATCAATAGCGGGTTCTTAAATGGTTTAAATAAAGAGGACTCTATCAAAAAGATGATAGAATATCTTGAAGAAAATAAATTAGGTACTAAGAAAGTTAACTATAAAATAAGAGAATGGATATTTGCTCGTCAAAGATATTGGGGTGAGCCAGTACCAGTAATTCATATGGAAGATGGTACTATCAAATTAGTACCAGATGAAGAGTTACCACTTACTCTTCCAGTAATGGATGATTATAAAGGCAAGAATGGTATGGCACCATTAGAGAATGCTACCAAGTGGAAAAATGTAGTAATAGATGGTATGAAGGGTAAAAGAGAAACTTCCACTATGCCAGGAGCAGCAGGCTCTTCTTGGTATTATTTAAGATATATTGATCCACATAATGATAACGAGATAGGAGAACCAGAATTATTAAAACACTGGATGCCAGTAGATCTATATGTCGGAGGGCCAGAACACGCTGTTGGTCACTTATTATACTCTAGAATGTGGTGTAATTATCTATATGATAAAGGAATATCACCAGTACCAGAACCATTTAAAAAACTAGTTCACCAAGGTATGATACTAGGAGAAAACAATATTAAGATGGGTAAGAGATATCCAGAGTATGTCGTAAATCCATCAGATATAGTAGTATCTCATGGAGCAGATGCTTTAAGATTATATGAAATGTTTATGGGACCACTTGAAGCAGATAAACCATGGAGTAATGCTGGTATAGATGCTTCAAAGAAATTCATAGATAGAATATATAGATTATTTGAAGAAAACAAAGTTCTTGATAAAGAAAATAAAAATCTTGAAAAGATATATCATCAAACTATAAAGAAAGTAACTAATGACTATGAAACACTTAACTTTAATACGGCAATTAGTCAAATGATGATCTTTATTAATGCTGTATATAAAGAAGGTTATTTACCTACTGAATATGCTGAAGGTTTTGTTAAAATACTTAGTCCATTATGTCCACATCTAGGAGAAGAACTATGGAGTATGTTAGGACATAATAATACTATAACTTATGAACCATGGCCTACTTATGATGAATCTAAGACTACTGAAGATACCATTGAAATAGCCATTCAAGTTAATGGTAAAGTAAGAGATACTGTTAAAGTATTTAAAGATATTTCTAAAGAAGACTTAGAAAAAGAGGCTTTAAATAGTGACATTATTAAAAAGTGGTTAGAAGGTAAAGAAGTAGTAAAAATAATAACTATTCCGGGTAGAATAGTTAATATAGTAATAAGGTAATCATTAATTTGATTATCTTTTTTCTTATTCAGTTCGAGCCTATAGTCTCTCACTGTTAAACAAAGCCTAAGGTCTTTGTTTAAAATATTTATTATTTGTATACATTTGTATTATATACAAAATTTCCATAAACACTTATAAATAAAAGCATTACAAAGATATTAAAAAAATAGTCATATTTTCCTTGACTAACGATATTCAAATTAGTATATAATGTTGGCGTGGTTAATACTTATGGTGTTCTCTTCTTTTTCTAAGGTTTTTACTTTGGAAGGAGAGGTGATTTTATGATAGAAAGTAATTTCTTAACCTTAGGGGGAGGAGGTTATTAGTAAATGGAATTAGTTATAGCATATGCTTTAACTATTCTTGTTACCATAGCAGTAATAGTGCTAGGTAACCATAGAAAATAGATAAAAAATCGGGGCACCTCAGGGGGTAGCTCCGATAACACTAGTTTGAAGAGAACACCTCGAAAATAGGTGTTAGCCATTTTTATTATGGCTAATTTCTCTTTCATATACATTATATTCTATTTTTAATAAAAAGGCAAGCAAATAAGTGAAATTACCATTTCATAATACGATTGTTTGGTATACAAAATTCTCATAAACACTTATAAATAAAAGCTTTACAAAGATATTAAAAAAATAGTCATATTTTCCTTGACTATGGTACTTGAACTAGTATATAATGTTGGCGTGGTTAATACTTATGGTGTTCTCTTCTTTTTCTAAGGTTTTTACTTTGGAAGGAGAGGTGATTTTATGATAGAAAGTAATTTCTTAACCTTAGGGGGAGGAGGTTATTAGTAGATGGAATTAGTTATAGCATATGCTTTAACTATTCTTGTTACCACAGCAGTAATAGTGCTAGGTAACCATAGAAAATAGATTGAAAAATCGGGGCACCTCAGGGGGTTGCTCCGATTTGCCAAAAACAATGAAGAGAACACCTCGCAAATAGGTGTTAGCCATTTTTATTATGACTAATTTCTCTTTCATATACATTATATTATATTTTTTAAAAAAAAGCAAGGCAACCGAGTAGAAAATTATAAATAGTATCTTTTTCTTGACAAAAAACAAACAATTGTATATAATAATCTCATTATTGGGAGGTAAGTATGGCTTATTATTTAACCATTAAAAAAAATAAAGAATATAATAAATTAGATATTTCTAGTTTACCAGAATTTAAGAAGATATCCAAATTTAGAGAGAAAACTTCATACTCACTTGAAGAAATAGACTACTTTACATCTTGCTTTAGCAATGAAATTGTACTAAAAAGAGCTTTATTACAAGAAGGTATAATTGAAGAATGTGATGTAACTAAAGATATTGAAATACGTTATAAAGATAAAGATAAATTATCAAAAGTAAGATACGATTTAGTTTATAAAGATGCTGCTAAATATTTTAATGTTGATTTTCTAAGATACTTTGTATTAAGTAAAAGTAGTGATAGAGATTTCTTAAATAAATTAACAAGTTTTTATAGAAACAGTTATTGCAATAATGAAAATATATGTCGTATTAGATATATATTAGAAACAAAGAATGAACATGAATTTACAATGCAAGAGACATTAACAAGTTTTGTATTTAATGAAGTATATGCGACTGATTATAAAACAGGTAATTGTTCATTAAAATATAAATCATTACATGATCTAGCTATGTTTTGTTTTACATACGAAATAAATAGCATTCGTAAAGAAATAAATATATCTAGTAAAGAAAAAGAAGAAAATAGAATAAAAATGTTAAATAGTTTAAAAACACCTAAACCTAAAATTAGAACGCTAAAGAAAAAGAATTATGAATTAGAAGGACAAATGTCATTTGATGATTTAGAATATTAATTATTAAAAAGTTAGTATAAGAAGTTAAGTAATTACTTTTCTTCTTTTCTTTTTTATGGTATACTTATCATGGTGATATTAAATGAATGATAACATAAAAAAAAGAATAGAAGAATTAGTAAACATATTAAATAAAGCAAGTCATGAATACTATGTTTTAGATAGTCCATCTATTACAGATCAGGAGTATGATGATTATTATAGCGAATTACTAAGGCTAGAAGAAAAGTATCCAGAATTAAAAAGAGAAGATTCTCCTACACTAAGAGTAGGAGGAGAGGCAATAAGTAAGTTTGAGAAGGTTACTCATAAGACTCCAATGCTATCATTTGATGATATATTTAACGAAGATGAAATAAGAGCCTTTGATGAAAGAATTAGAAAAACTATTAAGTATCCAACTTATACAGTAGAACCTAAAATGGATGGTCTATCAGGTTCACTTATCTATGAAAAAGGCCTACTTGTAAGAGTGGCTACCCGTGGTAATGGTGTAGTGGGAGAAAATATTACGTTAAATGCTAAAACTATAAAATCAATACCACTTAGACTAACTAAACCAATTGATATAGAAGTACGTGGAGAAATCTATATGAGTAAAGCCTCATTTGCTAAAGCAAATATGGAAAGAGAATTAAATAATGAACCATTATTTGCTAATCCAAGAAATGCAGCAGCTGGATCAGTAAGACAATTAGATAGTAAGATAACCGCTAAAAGAGGCTTAGATTTTATGGCTTATTTTATACCAAATCCTAGAGATTATGGTATAAAAGAGCAGTCAGAATCATTAGACTATCTAAAAGAACTAGGTTTTGTTACCAATTATAAATTAAATACTACTGCAAGTAGTGTAGATGAAATAATTAAAGATATTGAAAAATTAGCAAGTATTAGAAAAGACTTACCATATGAAATAGATGGTGTAGTATTAAAAGTAAATAACTTAGATGATGAAGAAGAACTAGGATATACTGCTAGAGTACCAAGATGGGGTATAGCCTATAAATTTCCGGCAGAAGAAGTATTAACTACATTAAAAGAAATAAAGTTTACGGTAGGAAGAACAGGCAAAATAACTCCTAATGCCATTTTCTCACCAGTCCATGTAGCAGGATCATTAATATCTAAAGCTACTTTACATAATGAAGACTATTGTATAGCTAAAGATGTAAGAGTAGGAGATACTATATCTATTCGTAAAGCCGGAGATGTAATTCCAGAAGTAGTAAGAGTATTAAAAGAAAGAAGAAATGGTACTGAGAAAGAATTTACTATGATAGAAAACTGTCCTATATGTAATACTAGATTAGTAAGAAAAGAAAAAGAAGCAGACTATTATTGTCCTAATAATTTATGCCCTGCGAGAAAGATAGAAAACATAATTCATTTTGCTGAAAGAGAAGCTATGAATATAGATGGAATGGGTGAGTCAGTAATTGAAGATCTATATAATGAAGGCTTTATTACTGATGTAACCGATATATATGATATAAATAAATATGAAGATGAATTAATGAATCTAGAAGGTTATGGTACTAAAAAGATAAGTAATTTAAAGGCTGCTATTGAAAGAAGTAAATCTAATTCATTAGAAAGATTATTATATGGACTAGGTATTAGAAATGTAGGAGCAAAGACTGCTAAAGTATTAGCAAGATACTATAAAACATTAGATAATTTAATGACTGCTAGTACTGAAGAACTAACAGGTATTAATGATATAGGTAGTATAATAGCCACAAGTATAAAAGAATATTTTAATGATATAAATAATAAAAATATAATAAATAAATTAAAAGAATATGGAGTAAATACAACCTATATAAACAATACTGAATATGAAGAAAAAGAAGAATTTAAAAATAAAAATGGTAAATATAGCGTAGAAAAACTGATTTATATAACTAGAGATGAAGCTAGTAAAATAATTGAAGATCTAGGCGGTAAAGTATCATCTTCAGTAAGTTCTAAAACTTCAGTAGTAATAGTAGGAGATTCTCCAGGTAGTAAGTATGATAAGGCTTTATCATTAAATATTCCTATATGGAATGAAGAAGAGTTCTTAGAAAAAATAAATAATTAATATTGTTAAATAAATATATTTATGATAAA
>ERZ791859.1274-NODE-1274-length-11798-cov-2.286724_pt1 | contig 11798 bp, 11 predicted proteins | sample MGYA00509943_ERZ791859 | MGnify/ENA primary metagenome ERZ791859 (study PRJEB30046, sample SAMN00792065) | human gut metagenome | study: EMG produced TPA metagenomics assembly of the A metagenome-wide association study of gut microbiota in type 2... | reverse complement strand
GCAGATGCAGGCAAGACTTCTGCAGCAGCGGCTACATCTTCAAAAGCATCTGACGATACATCTAAGGCAGCAGAAACAGGTGCGGCTGTTGGCGGAGCACTTGCTGTTATCGCTCTTGCCGGCACAGCAGTGATCGTTGCAAAGAGAAGAAAGTAATATTCGGAGGTATGGCTATGAATAATGCAAAAAGAGTTTTGACATTTGCCCTTGCGGTTTGCTCGCTTTCAGCATTTGCATCTTGCGGAAGTTCAAGCGATTCATCAAGCAAGGTAGTTGACAAAAAGCTTAAGGAAGATCAGCAGCAGATAGTTCAAAGACTTGCTGATGATATGAAAGATGTGAGAGATCTCAAAAGCAACGAAATAAAGTGGTTTTCACATTGGGATATCAACCCTACTGAGGCAGAGGACAAGGAGATAGGCGCTGACCTTGCTTTGTTCAAGACAAAGTATAATGGTAAGATAAACTGGGTGCAGACCACTTGGGAAACTAAGTTTGACGACCTTGCGGCACTTGTAATGTCAAATGATTCACCTGATTTCATTGGTGCTGATGATATGGACGTTTTCCCTAAGGGTGCTATAAAGTCAATGATAGAGCCTATCGACGATTATATCGATCTTTCAAAGCCTCTTTGGACAGACATAAAGGGTGCGACAGATCAGTTTATGCTTGGCGATAAGCATTATGTGAGCGTTATCAGAACAGACCCTGCATATGTTTTTGTATACAACAAGCAGACAATGGAAGATAACGGCTATGACGATCCTGCTGAGCTTTTCAAAGAAGGCAAGTGGAACTGGGATACATTCACAGAAATGTGTCTTGATTTTACTGACGCTGAAAGCGATAAATACGCTCTCGACGGCTGGTATTATGAAAAGGCTTTGCAGCAGTCTTGGGTGGCGGCGTGTATAGTCAATGGCTGTTTATGCAGCAGTCTTCAGGTGTGCCGCTCATCGGTATCACAGACGGCAAGCTTGTAAATAATATTTCTGACCCTATGATAGCAAAGGCTCAGAATATGATGTATGAGCTGCAGAAGAACAATGTTGTTTATCCAAAGCACGAGAACAACTGGAAACTCAGAGGCGACGCAGAGGGCAGCGGAATGGCAACAGGTCTGACGCTTTTCTATCCTATCGGACTTTGGGCACTTGAGAATGCTCCGTCAACAACTGTAAACTATGGCGATGTATCAAAGGGAGAGGTAATGTTCGTTCCTGTTCCTTGCTCGGCTGACAGCGATAAACAGTATATCCCTTCAAGAGTACACGGCTTTAGCATTGTAAGAAACGCTCAAAATCCTGAGGGCGTGGCAGCTTTCCTTGAATGCTGCCGTTATGCAGAGCTTGACGAGGCTGCACATCAGATAACCCTCGATCAGTACAAGGACGATTACGGCTGGTCTGATGAAATGCTTGAAATGAGAGATACTATATATGATCTTTCCGCACAGAACCCTGTGTTCGACTTTGAACAGGGCGTATCTGCCGACCTTAACTCTATTTGCGATACTGCAATAAGAGGAACAATGAATCCGCAGGAGTCAAAGAGCTGGTCACAGGTCGTTCAGGAAAATGAAAAGGCTATAGATTATCTTATCGACGAGGCTATGGCTTCAATGAAAGAGGCTAAATAATATCTAATTATCAGAAAAAAGGGCGGCAGGGTGATTTGCCGTCCTTTTTCTATAAATATGAAGCTTTACTTGTGTCTGTAAATATGATATAATAAGCTAAAAAGCAGGGGGTGAAAGCTATGGAAATAAACAGAGAATTGTCTAAGCGGCAGTTTATGCAAAAGGAAAATGACTATCATCATTCACCATATGAAACGGAACTGGAATTTTACTCTGCGGTGCGGGCGGGCGACCTTGAAACGGTCAAACGTTTGTATACGCCGCTGGATACAAACGGAAAGGGCAGGCTCAGCAAAGACGACCTTAGAAACGTCAAGTATCATCTTGTCATAACCATAGCTATGCTGTGCAGGTTTTGCATCGAGGGTGGACTTGACCCGGAAACTGCGTATACCATAAGCGATATATACATTAATAAATGTGATGAGTGCCGCAATGAAGAAAGCGTTATGGCTGTACACAAAGAAGTCATCGTTTATTATACAAAGCAAATGAAAAAGGCTGCGTCACAGAACGTTTATTCAAAGCATATCCTTATGTGCTTTGACTGCATTTTCGATAATATTTACAAGGGCGTGACCGTCAATCAGATAGCTGATGAACTGAACATAACGCCACAGTATCTTTCAAAGCTTTTCAGGGAGGAAGTTGGCGTAAAGATCTCTGATTTCATTATGTCAAAAAGGATACAGGCGGCTGAAAATATGCTGAGATATTCTGAATATAGTCCGCTTGATATAGCCAATTATCTTGCTTTCAGCTCGCACAGCCATTTTATTGCCTGCTTTAAGAAACAGACAGGACTTACACCGAAACAGTATAGAGATCAGTTTTTCCGTGCAAACTGGAACAAGCATAGTACAAGCAGATCGAAAATATAAGTTGATGTTAATAATCTGATATTTGCATTACTTTTCTGATATAAATATCACATTTGTTGAATTATAATATTTATAGAAGATAAAATTCTGATATTTATTCGGAGGTAATGAAAAATGAAAAAAGTTTTGGCTATGTCGATTCTCACAATGATAGTTATGTCTATGGGTGGCTGCGGTGCTTCATCTGACAGCAGTTCTTCGCAAGATGTCAGCAGCAAGGCGGAAACGGAAAGCAATTCTCCATACACGGTTGAGGCAGATTTCAGCAAGGGTGCGTCAAATGATTTTTCAATTTCAGCAGGCTGGTCAAATGGCGATCCGTTCAACTGTTCGTGGAGCGAAGATAACGTAACTTTCAATGACGGAAAAATGCAGCTTACCATTGACAGTATGGGCGATTCCGAAGCGTACAGAGGCGGCGAGTATCGTTCAAAGGAAAACTATGGCTATGGACTTTATGAGGTTTCAATGAAAGCCATAAAGAATGACGGCGTTGTATCATCGTTCTTTACATACACAGGTCCGTCGGAGGATAATCCTTGGGACGAAATAGATGTTGAAGTCCTTGGCAAGGACACAACAAAGGTGCAGTTCAATTACTACACCAATGGCGTTGGCAAGCACGAATATATGTATGATCTTGGTTTTGACGCTTCTGAGGATTTTCACACTTACGCATTTGAGTGGAAAGAGGACAGCATAACTTGGTATGTTGACGGAAAGGAAGCATACAAGGCTACTGAAAATCTGCCTGTTACGCCTGGTAAAATAATGATGAATGCGTGGAACGGCATTGGCGTTGACAGCTGGCTGAAAGCTTTTGACGGCACAGTTCCGCTTACAGCTGAATATGAGTGGGCAAGGTTTACGGCAGAAAAGTAAAGTGATCCGCATATTACGCTTGCTTTTATGTTTTGTTTTTTTTGCTTAATGATATTGATATTTGAACGACCCCATTTGCTAGGTCAAAAAGTCTAGCGAATGGGGTCGGTTTATTTTACAAAGATAAACTCATATATTCTCACATCTCAACTTCTCGGTTATACGCCTCAGCCCCCTCGACATACAGCGTTCTCATTTCTTCAAATGAGTCGCTTGGGGATAGGATAACGCCGTCTTTGCCGAACTTATTGAAATAGTATTTGACTTGGATAGGCGGGGAGATGAACTCGTTGACAGCGTTGGGCCTGGGCTTTTCATTGCCTTTCAGTATGGGGCGCTGATAGAGTATTTTGCCGAACATTTCAACGCCTTTTTCGGTGAGGTACACTTTGGAGATATCGCTCTCATCACTGCCAAAACGTGGGTCGCTGAGTAGGTGCTTCACGGACTTGACGTGACCCTCTTTCAGCCGTTCGTATTCGGTGACGGAGGAGTATTCCTTTTGGCTGAGCTTTTCTGCAATGCTTAGTCCGCTCAATCTGCTTATGCGATAGCTGTCGGCTTTGAACTCTTTGCCTGCGCTTTTTTCGTCGGACAGGCAGACAAGATAATTATACATCTTATATTCGTCGCTGACGATACGGTAGGGGATAAGCCTTATGCGGCGCTTTTCACGGCTATACATATTAGAATATGCGTAAATGAAGCTGTAATATCTGCTGCCGTTTTGTTTGATGACTTCATTTATTTTTATGATATTGTCGGCGAAAATGAGCCTTTCACGTTCGCAATCTGACAGCAGGGCATAGTCCTCATACACGGCTTTCAGAAATCTTCTTAGGGTCGAGCTGTACACCTTGTTTTCATAATAAAGGTCATCACTGCTCAGTGTATCGTAAAGGTCACGGCATATGCTGAGCCTTACTCGCACTGCATTTTCGGTCTTGGTCTTTTCGTATTTTGCAGAGAGCTTTGAGATAAGATAGCTTTTTATTATCTCCTTGCTTTTATCATCAAGGCCGTCATCGATCTCCTCGATCTGCCATTTTACGAATGCGTTCAGAAGTGGGATACCATTATATTTTTCACTTTTGTATTTTAATGATGCGATATATGCTGAATCAAATATACTTGTGAGAAATGAGGACATTGATACGCTGCCGTTAGGGGAAAGGCTTGTTTCAAATATGGACTTGTCCTTGATAATGACGGAATATGCAGAGGGTGAGAGGGGTATGGATTGCACCTCTGCGATATATGGTACGCCGTCCTCACGCTTGGGCAGAAATGTGCTTGGGGTCATGCTCATTTTTATCACCTCTTGTATCCATTATATCACAAATGTACTTTTTGTCAATATCATAGAAAATTATTTTGTTGAAATTATAATAAAAATGCTGTAAAAACGTGATAAATGTGCAAAAACATAGACAAAAAAGTTTTTGAAAATTACACTTTTGTTGACGATGATAAGGTGGTATAATGTATACAGAACAAAGGACAGGAGGTGATGAAAATGGGAAAGACGATCCTTGCGACTATCCTTATAGCTGTACTTGACTGCGCTATCGCAGCTGTCAAGGAGCTTGGGGAATGAGATGAATTTACAACAGACGGGAGGTGATAAAAATGTTTTATGTAAAATAGATACTTTCTATTGACATTCATGCCTGAAAATGGTATAATGTATACATCAAAGCGTCGATAAGATAAGTTTGGTGTTTTATCACAGAATATCATTGATTATTTTGTCAACTTTGACCTACTACACTGGTGCAAATTTGAACTAGTCTAAAACCCATATCACTTCATCCTGATGTTTATGCGGCTACTACACTAGTGCGAATTTGCACTAGTCTAAAACTGTACAGGTTGATATGTTCACAATCTTTGTACTACTACACTGGTGCGAATTTGCACTAGTCTAAAACCCATGTATCGCCTGCATATTGGTTTGATAACTACTACACTAGTGCGAATTTGCACTAGTCTAAAACCGAAGCTGTTCTTGTCAGGAACGATTTTAACTACTACACTGGTGCGAATTTGCACTAGTCTAAAACTCATTAAAATTCCTCCTTCTTTATTTTTTCTACTATACTGGTGCGATTTTGCACTAGTCTAAAACGTTATTTACCAATCAAGGCATTATAAATTTCTACTATACCGGTGCTTTTCGCACTAGCTGGCAAAGCCTAACATTAAAATCAACAAATAAAAAAATCCCTTAACGCTCAATGCGCTAAGGGATAACTAATATAAGGAGTGATATTTATGGCAAAAAAGAATAAAATGAAGCCTAGAGAGCTGCGTGAGGCTCAGAAAAAAGCCAGACAGCTCAAAGCGGCTGAGATAAATAATAACGCTGCTCCTGCGATCGCTGCCATGCCTGCTGCAGAGGTCATTGCACCTGCGGCAGAGAAGAAAAAATCCTCCGTAAAGGCGGCAGGAATGAAGTCTATTCTTGTCAGCGAAAATAAAATGTACATAACCTCTTTCGGCAAGGGCAATTCTGCTGTGCTTGAATATGAGGTGGATAATAATGACTACAACCAAACTCAGCTTTCCTCTGAGGGCAGCAGCAATATCGAGCTTCATGGTGTAAACGAAGTAAACATCACTTTTTCCAGCAAGCATGGCTTTGGGAGCGGAGTGGAGATAAATACTTCAAACCCTACTCACAGAAGCGGTGAAAGCTCGCCTGTAAGATGGGATATGCTGGGGCTTAAATCGGAGCTTGAAAAGCGCTTTTTCGGCAAGACTTTTGATGACAATATACATATCCAGCTTATTTACAACATTCTGGATATCGAAAAGATACTTGCGGTGTATGTAACGAATATCGTTTATGCGCTGAATAATATGCTTGGTGTAAAGGGTTCAGAAAGTCATGACGATTTTATTGGGTATCTTTCCACAAATAATACTTATGATGTTTTTATTGACCCTGATAATAGCAGTTTATCTGATGATAAGAAAGCGAATGTCAGAAAAAGCCTTAGCAAGTTCAATGCCCTGCTGAAAACTAAGCGTCTTGGCTATTTCGGTCTTGAAGAGCCAAAGACAAAGGATACAAGAGTTTCGGAAGCATACAAAAAGCGTGTTTATCATATGCTTGCAATTGTGGGACAGATAAGACAGTGTGTTTTTCATGATAAATCGGGTGCAAAAAGATTTGACCTTTACAGTTTTATTAACAATATTGATCACGAATACAGAGAAACCCTTGACTATCTTGTAGATGAGAGATTTGATTCTATAAATAAGGGCTTTATCCAGGGCAACAAGGTCAATATCAGCTTGCTTATTGATATGATGAAAGGCTATGAGGCTGATGATATCATACGCCTTTATTACGATTTCATTGTGCTTAAATCTCAGAAAAATCTCGGCTTTTCTATCAAAAAGCTTCGTGAGAAAATGCTGGACGAATACGGCTTCAGATTTAAGGACAAGCAATATGACTCTATGCGCTCAAAGATGTACAAGCTTATGGATTTTCTGCTTTTCTGCAACTACTACAGAAATGACGTTGTCGCAGGCGAAGCTCTTGTGCGCAAACTGCGTTTTTCAATGACCGATGATGAAAAAGAGGGGATATATGCTGATGAAGCGGCAAAGCTTTGGGGCAAATTCAGGAATGATTTTGAAAATATCGCCGACCACATGAACGGTGACGTTATCAAGGAGCTTGGCAAGGCTGACATGGATTTTGATGAGAAAATTCTTGACAGTGAAAAGAAGAATGCGTCTGACCTTTTGTATTTCTCCAAAATGATATATATGCTCACATATTTTCTTGACGGCAAGGAGATAAACGATCTTCTTACAACGCTTATCAGCAAGTTTGATAACATCAAGGAGTTTTTGAAGATAATGAAAAGCTCTGCTGTTGATGTTGAGTGTGAGCTTACGGCGGGCTACAAGCTGTTCAATGACAGCCAGAGGATAACCAACGAGCTTTTTATCGTAAAGAACATTGCTTCCATGAGAAAGCCTGCGGCTTCAGCGAGGCTTACGATGTTCCGTGACGCACTGACTATACTCGGTATAGACGACAAGATCACGGACGATAGGATAAGCGAGATCTTAAAACTTAAAGAAAAAGGCAAGGGCATACATGGTCTGAGGAATTTCATAACAAACAATGTTATCGAGTCCTCTCGGTTTGTATACCTTATCAAGTATGCGAACGCTCAGAAGATAAGAGAAGTGGCTAAGAATGAGAAAGTTGTCATGTTTGTTCTTGGGGGTATCCCTGACACGCAGATAGAGCGTTATTACAAGAGTTGTGTGGAATTTCCTGACATGAACAGTTCTTTGGAAGCAAAGCGCAGTGAGCTTGCGAGAATGATAAAGAACATCAGCTTTGATGATTTCAAAAATGTGAAACAGCAGGCAAAGGGCAGAGAAAACGTGGCTAAGGAGAGGGCAAAGGCTGTTATCGGGCTTTATCTTACGGTCATGTATCTGCTGGTGAAAAATCTTGTGAATGTCAATGCAAGGTATGTTATTGCGATACACTGCCTTGAACGTGATTTTGGGCTGTATAAGGAGATAATTCCTGAGTTGGCTTCAAAGAACTTGAAAAATGACTACAGGATACTTTCACAGATGCTTTGTGAACTTTGTGATAAGTCGCCGAATTTGTTCTTGAAAAAGAACGAGCGGCTGCGCAAGTGCGTTGAAGTTGATATCAATAATGCAGACAGCAACATGACAAGAAAATACCGCAACTGTATTGCTCATCTTACTGTAGTTCGTGAACTGAAAGAATACATAGGAGATATTCGTACAGTGGATTCTTACTTCTCCATTTATCATTATGTTATGCAGCGCTGTATCACGAAAAGGGAAAATGACACAAAGCAAGAAGAGAAAATAAAGTATGAGGACGATCTTTTAAAAAATCACGGCTATACGAAAGACTTTGTAAAGGCTCTCAACTCGCCGTTTGGATACAACATTCCGAGGTTTAAAAATCTTTCAATTGAGCAGTTGTTTGACAGAAATGAATATCTTACTGAAAAGTAGCGTGGTGTAGATACCGCCGCTCTCTTGGGGGACAGGTGGCGGCGGTGATATTCATTCTTGTAAAAGACGTGGTGGATATTCTGTTTGATCTGTTTTTTGGAAAGAAGAAGTAGGACAAGTGAAAATCAGAGCGCTGTATGAAATGTGATGCGGATATCTACAAACGCTTAGCAGCATAAAGCTGTTGGATAAAGACGGCGAGATATCTAAAGATGTAACAACTCATATCACAAAAGAAGAAGCCAAAAAGCTGATGAATCTCCTTAAAAAAATGAATATTTTTCGATTTTCTACCTCATCAGCGTCATTAGGGGAATAGTCCTAATCGTCTGTAGAAGCGATAACAACAGTATCGTTCTTAAAGTCAACTATAGCGCCAACACCATATGTAGTGATAAGCTGAGTTTTTCTTATATCTCCAACGGAGATCTTTTTGTCTGAATATGTTGATATGCCATTCTTCTGCATAATCTCTTATTCTAGGCTCGATACTTTCGACACGTTCAAGCATGGTTCGTTTTATCTGCTCTATATCTTTATCATCAGCAGTTTTTCGACGATGGCAGCAAAAACCCAGCTCTCACACAGAAGATCGTGGACAGCGTATCGAGGCTTTCTGAGAAGGATCAGAAGCTTGTCTTGGAGATTTCGGAGAGGTTGGGGAAAGATTGAATCGATAAAGTGCCTTAATGCTAGTCATAAGGCACTTTTGCTATGTGGAACATACAAAAAAAGAGTTACGCTTTTCGATTTCTCAAAGCATAACCCTACTTGTTTAGGTAATACAAAAACTCCCCCTGCGGCGTTAAGTTCTGATAATAAAAAAAGCCATGACGGACAATGCCCGTCACGGCGAGTGACTGGTCGAGGTGACGGGACTTGAATATATGAAAATATGAAACTTTGAAATTCACAATCATTGATCGTTGTATCATCTGTATACAACTTCTTCACACCATATGCCACCTTGATATATCTGATTTTCTTTCAAGCGACAAGTTGGTGTCGCACACGAAGTATAACCCTTATTTTAGCATAAAAACGCTTATCCAACCTCACTGCCTTTTTCAAGGATTTCTTGGTCTAAAAGCATTGTATTTTTACGCTGAACGTCCTTGTATGAATGTGTGTAAATTTGGATCGAAGTATAAGAATCTGAATGTCCTAAAAGGCTTTGTAAGTCTTTCGGTGACGCACCATTTTTCGCAAGTAAACTTGCAAACGTGTGCCTTAAAACGTGCAGATTGCGGTATGGAATATCTGTACTCTGCATAAATTTCTTGTATCTCCTGCCAATGACTTTTGGCAGCATAGCAAGTCCGCTATCTTCTTGATACAGAACGTGTCCCGAATCAGTCCAATCAGGATTTTCAGATTTACGTTTTTCATGGTTCTCCCTTGCCTTTTTCAAAAGTTCTACTGTCCTTGTATTTTCAACGATCTGCAACTCTCCAAGTGCATACTCCTGCTCAACTTTTAGCTTAAATTGTTTTACTGTACTCAGCAAAGTACCAGCAGGAAAAGTCTTTGACTTTCTTTTTCTTGTGCCGTCCGTTGTGTTTAAATCCCACGTCAGCTTGTATTTTTTGCTTACTCCGATTCCTATTGTTATCAAACTAGCCATAATATTTTTCTCATATATAAGTATGAGAACTACAACCCACAACATTATTGCAGGCTGTAGTTCTATTTCGGTTGTTATTTTACTTCATAGATTACCGATTCCCCATTGTCCGCCGCAGAAATAAAATCCTGCAACGCTTTCTCTGAGATACGGTGAGTCCTATTAACTCTTATGCTGGGCAAAAAGCCATTGTTTATTAGTTTGAGAACGGTGTGGTACTCAACTTTTAAAATGGCTGCAACTTCTTTTACTGTATATACTTCCATAGTCAAAACTCCTTCGTGTCAAGTTCAAATTGTTCGTCAAACGGCAAGTCGCTGCCCTCAACCTTTATCCTTTTTGGAATAGGCGTAGGTCTGCTGTCCGCCATTGAGAGAATTATTTCTCTTTTACTACCCTTGTGCTTTTCAAACAATATTCCCAAGCTATTGAGGGCATTTCTTTCTGAATTTAGTTTTCTTGATAGACTTGATTCTGAAAGCGGAAGATCAAAAGCAATACCTGCACTCTTTGCATATTGCTCAAGGTCATAAAGCAAATTTCTTGCCGTTCCTCTCCAACTGCCATTTCTGTTTCCAAGAAATCTTAGTAACAGGGCAAACAAAGTGTCCGATGAGTCACATCCTTGGACGATCTCTGCATTGCCATTAGAGTATTCGGTAATGAATGCCTGTGGATCAAGCCCCATAGCCTTAGTGAAAGCAGCTCCATATTGAACAAAGTCAGCCATTCTTGGTGCGTTTTCAATGTGCGAAAATTCATTAAGATAAAGCAATCTCGTTTTTATCGTGTTGAATATGCTTCCTAACAGCTTTGGCTTGATATTGTTAAATTCTTGCCATATCATAGCTTCTGTTTTTCTGTCACTTATAGTGACAAGATATATAGGATTGCAACGCTCTGCAAGATCAGGCTTTGACACGATATCACCAATACCAGTAATGATCATTTTTGCCTTTAGAGATATAGACACAAGATTATTATCACTATACAGCATTCTCTTGCTTGTATAACCTCCTGTGCAGGCAATAGCGAGAAGGTCGCTTGCTTTGCGGTTTATCTTGTCAGAATTATCGAATACAACAAGATAATTATTTGAAAGTGCAGCCGCAAAATCATCTTCTTTGGATGGCACAGAAATTACGTCAACAACAGCAGGGTCAACTAAGGACTTGATCTTTCTTGCCGTAGTCGTCTATGAGGTGCCGTGAGAACCACTTAGCAGCAGTATTGGCGTATTGATATCAAGAATATAAAAACAGAGTAACTGAGCAATAAATCTCAGTAAATACTCATCTTTTATATTAAACACTTGTCTTATCATATTGGGCAGCTCCCTTGCTTGCGATGAAAGATCGGGAAATATCTGAGGACGCATACCGCTGTCTTGATAAAACAAAGCGTTAGTGCCCGTGTATTTGCCGACTTTGCCGTCTTTTATGCTTATGATATTTTTCTCTGATACGGCATAAAGAATGCAGTTATTTCTGGCAAACATAGAACTGAGATTCTCATTGACTGCATTTAACTGGTTTGCTGCCATGAGAATACCTGAGTTTTGAGCAATATTCAACTCAGCATTTTGAAATTATTTATATTGTGCTGTTTTATGGGTACACAAAGTGGAGAGAGTCATATTTTTATCGGTATCCTATTTCGTATCGTTTTATCAAAATCAGACTTTGATTGAAAAAGCAAGCCATCTGCATAAATATCTAATACTCTGCCCAAATTT
>ERZ791859.1273-NODE-1273-length-11798-cov-4.095206_pt1 | contig 11798 bp, 7 predicted proteins | sample MGYA00509943_ERZ791859 | MGnify/ENA primary metagenome ERZ791859 (study PRJEB30046, sample SAMN00792065) | human gut metagenome | study: EMG produced TPA metagenomics assembly of the A metagenome-wide association study of gut microbiota in type 2... | reverse complement strand
GCCTGTCGGACTTTTTCGGCGAAAAGACAGATATAAGACAGAGATATATCTTCGCCTGCTCGGTGCCGTTGGCAGTATTCCTGCCATGCCTCAACCCGTCGGTGTTTTGGTTTGCGGGTTCGTTCACATTCCTCGTTCCGTTCGCCGCCTTGCTTATCACGGTGACTCCGCTCACATTCGAGGTGTTCGGCGGGCGTGTGAATCCCATGGCATATGTCGCCGCCGCGATTGCTTCTGTCGTCGCGGCATCTCAGGAGCAGTCCTGCGCCGCGGCGCTCGCGCTGCAGGTGATTCTGCTGATTTTTTCGGCATATCAATGCAAACTTGGATTCCGTCAATTCATCCCGCTCCTGCCGAGCGCAGTTTCCGCCGCCGTGTTGGTTCTCTCTCCCGGACTTCGCGGGCGCGGAGCGATGGAGGCGGCGTCGGGTTTTGAAAGATTCTCTAAAATGAATATATTTGAAAGACTGCTCTGCGGATTTTCAAATTATTTCGCATTTTCATTTTTCTTCTCGCTGATAACAGCAGCTGTTTTTCTCGTTCTGCTCGGCGCATCGGTATATGAAGCGTTCAGCGGTTCGCGGAAAATAAAGAAAATTATATCAGTCTTTGCAATATTCGCCTCGGTGCTGTGCGTCGGAGTCAACGCCGCATATATTATTATCCGCCGCACCACCCCGGACAAGGGCTTTGAAAAGATGTTCAAGAGCGGCAATTACCTTCCGCTCGAACTCGCGGTTATCGCGCTCTGTTTTGTCTTTCTCTTTAGCCTTTTCATTCTTATAGCGGCGCTCATCAAAAAGAACAAAAAGCTCGGGTTCACCGTCGGCGTACTGTTCAGCGCCGCCGTCTGCTGCGCCGCAGTGCTCGGATTCTCTTCATCCGTCTACGCCTCCGGTCAGCGCGTGTTTTACTACACCGAGATGTTCACGCTCATCGCCTGTGCAGCGATGTATTCTTCACTTTCCGATAGCAAAGCGAAAAAATTCGCGGGATATGCAGTCCCGACAGCCGCATTTATTTTCTATATTATCAATTGTTTCACCTACACATTCCTTGAGATACCCATAATGGGCTAAAGCGAATTGTAAAGCGATTTACTTTACAATTATAAAGCCTATTTTTTAGCGCAAAAATCAAAGCTCCCGTGCGACTTTCCCGATATATCAACATATTCGGGGACGCATGGGAGCTTTTGTTTTTTTATTTATAAATCATGTAAAGCTTAACAGCTTGTCATCAATGACCGTGCGGAACGACATCGAGTTTATCATGTTCCTCGCCGAGATCGGCGCGCAGGAGCGCAAAGAACACTATCGCGAGCAATATTTCGGCGCACCAGATGGTCTTGCCGCCGAGATAGCTGCAGAGAAAAGTTGAAGCGACCGCGCCCGCGACAAACGAGCTTATCATCAGCAGATGCGCGAACATCTTGCCGCGCGCCTCTTTATTACCGCTGCGAAGCCACTTGACGAGGTTCGAGCCGACCTGGCGGACATGGTTGGTGCAGAAGGTAGTCGCCATCGGAATCTTTTTCGCCTGGCGGAATGTATTGAACTGCATCGAAGCGATAAAATTCACAGCCACCTGGCAGATCTGCGGCGGCGCATCGTCCGGGACGAAGCCGAGCGCAAATATCCACGCCATTTCAAACGCCACGAACGCCGTGTCCCAGCGGACTATCTTGCGGCGGTTTATATGCTTGGGCAAAAATTCCGAAATGACCGTGCCGAGCAGATAAGCCGAAGCGGGCAGAAGATAATACAGCGCCTTGCGCCAGTTCCCGCGCCCGAGCTGAACCGCCATGAGCACGAAGTTCGCCGTCTGCGCGTTGCAGAACACGCCGCCCTTTTGAACATAAGTATATGCGCCGAAAAATCCGCCGACCGCTATCATGACGGCAAATATCCAGAGCTTTTCGCATTCGAGAAGCTCTTCCTCTTTTTTGAGAGCCTTTTCTTTCATCGTTCACCACACCGTTTCTTTTCTACAACGCATAAGTTTATCACTGCTCCCCGTCTCTGTCAAGGAACGGGAAATAGCCGCAGCATCTTGAAAAAAAGCCGTTTTCATGGTATTATTTAGGATATTATATATCATTATAGAATGCAATATATAAAAGAGGAGAATAGCATGTCAAAGCTTTTGAAGTATTTGAAAAAATACAAAATTGAAAGTATTCTCGCGCCGTTTTTCAAGCTCATTGAAGTGGCGTTCGAGCTGATTGTTCCGCTGATAGTCTCAACTATAATCGATGTCGGCATAGAGAACGGCGACAAGGTTTATATTATCAAACGCTGCCTGCTGCTCGGTCTGTTCGGCATACTGGGTCTTTGCAGTACACTTGTAGCGCAGTATTTCTCGGCGAAAGCGTCGGTCGGCTTCGCTACCGATATCCGCCACGCGCTCTTCCAGCATATCGGCAAGCTCTCTTATTCCCAGCTCGATTCGCTCGGCGCGCCGACGCTTATAACCCGCCTGACGGGCGACATAAACCAGGTGCAGACCGGAACAAACCTGACCCTGCGTCTCGTCCTGCGCTCGCCGTTCGTCGTATTCGGCGCGGTGATAATGGCGTTCACAGTCGATGTAAAATCGTCGCTCGTGTTTGTCGTTGCGGTGCCCGCTCTCGCTGCGGTCGTGTTCGCGATAATGCTCGTGTGCATCCCGATGTACCGCAAGGTTCAGCAAAAACTGGACGGACTGCTGAGCAAGACGCGCGAAAACCTGCTCGGCACCCGCGTTGTCAGAGCGTTCTGCAAAGAGGAAGAGGAAATTGCGGACTTTGACGCGAAGAACAGCGCCCTGACCGAGATGCAGACAGCTGTCGGCAGGATATCCGCTTTCATGAACCCCGCAACCTTCGTGCTCATAAACCTCGCGATAATCGCGCTGATATATGTCGGCGCAATACGCGTTGATTCCGGCGCCATTTCGCGCGGCGCGGTCGTTGCGCTCTATAACTACATGTCACAGATCCTCGTTGAGCTGATAAAGCTCGCGAATCTCATAATCAGCGTCACAAAGGCGATTGCCTGCGGCAATCGAATTCAATCGGTGCTCGATATCGAGCCCGGCACCGTCCCCGGCACTGTCACCGACGGCAACGAAAACAGCGAATATTCAGTCGAGTTTGACAAGGCGTGCCTGTCATATAACGGCAGCGAAGAATCGCTGCACAATATCGACCTCAAAATAAAGCGCGGCAGCTCGATAGGCGTTATCGGCTCGACCGGATCGGGCAAAACTTCGCTCGTCAATCTTATTCCGCGATTCTACGATGTTACCGGCGGGTGTGTGCTCGTTGACGGCATTGACGTGCGCGACTACGACACAAAGGCTCTGCGCTCGAAAATAGGCGTCGTCTCGCAGAAAAAAGCCCTGTTCGCCGGCACTGTCAGGGACAATATCCGCTTCGGCAAGCAGGACGCCACAGACGAAGAAATCTGGCAGGCGCTCGAAACGGCGCAGGCAAAGCAGATGATAGAGGACAAGAGCGGGCAGCTCGACTTTGTCCTCGAACAGGAGGGCAAGAACCTCTCGGGCGGTCAGCGCCAAAGAATGACTATAGCCCGCGCCCTTGTCAGAAAGCCCGAGGTGCTCATCCTCGACGACGCAGCGAGCGCGCTCGACTACGCCACTGGTGCGGCGCTGAACAAGGCACTGAGAAACACCGACTTTGCCCCGACTGTCATCACTGTGTCCCAGCGCGTTGCGGCGATAAGAAACGCCGATACCATAGTAGTTCTCGACGAGGGCGAGATAGTCGGCATGGGCACGAACGACGAGCTTCTGCGCTCGTGCGAAGTCTACAAAGAAATTTTCGATTCCCAGCTTGAAAAGGAGGATGCGTAACCGTGAAGAACAAAACCGTTTTCAAGCGCGTTATCGCGGTCATCGGCCGCTCGAAGCTTCTGCTATTCCTTTCGCTCATCCTCTCCGTTGCAAGCGTCATTCTCTCGCTGTATATCCCCGTCCTCGCCGGACGCGCGATAGACGGAATAAAGCTGCACGGCAACGTTGATTTTGAAGTCATAAAGAAATGTCTTTTCGGCATTCTGATCTGCGCCATAGTCGGCGGAGTGCTCCAGTGGGTGATGAACATCATCAACAACCGCATAGCCTATAACACCGTGCGCGATATACGCTCAAAGGCATTTTCTCATATGCAGACCCTGCCCGTGGCGTTCGCCGACTCCCACCCCTACGGCGATATCGTCAGCCGCATAACGGCGGACGCGGAGCAGTTTGCCGACGGACTGATTCTCGGCTTCTCCCAGCTGTTCACGGGCGTTGTCACGATAGCCGTGACGCTCGTTTTCATGCTCACTATATCGCCGCTCATCACTCTCGCGGTCGTCGTGCTGACCCCGATATCACTGTTCACGGCGCGTTTTATAGCCCGCCGCACTTATTCAATGTTCAAAAAGCAGTCCGAGACCCGCGGCGAGCAGACCGCACTCATCAACGAGATGATACAGAATCAAAAGACCGTTCAGGCGTTTTCTTATGAAGACAGAGCAGTTGAAAGATTTGACGAGAGCAATGAAAAATTGCGCAAATATTCGCTCAAATCTATATTCTTCTCGTCGCTTACAAACCCGACCACCAGATTTATCAACAATCTTATCTACGCCGTAGTCGGGCTCATGGGCGGAATATTCGCCATCGGCGGCATGGTGACCGTCGGCGGATTTGTCAGCTTCCTCGCCTACTCGAACCAGTACACAAAGCCGTTCAACGAAATCTCCGGCGTTGTTACCGAGCTTCAAAATGCGCTTGCCTGCGCGGCAAGAATATTCGAGCTCATAGACGAAAAGCCCGAGGAGTCGGACGAAAATTGCTCGACACTCGACGACCCCGAGGGAAGCGTGGAGTTCGACAATGTCCGCTTCTCATATGACAAGAGCAAGAAGCTCATCGACGGCTTCGATTTCTTTGCCCCGTCCGGCAAGACAATAGCCGTTGTCGGTCCGACAGGCTGCGGCAAGACTACGCTTATCAATCTCCTGCTCCGCTTCTACGACGTTGACGGCGGCAGCATAAAGGTTGACGGCGAGAATATAAATGACATCACACGCCACAGCCTCAGGCACCATTTCGGCATGGTGCTCCAGGATACCTGGATAAAGAACGGCACCGTCCGCGAGAATATAGCGTTCGGCAAGCCCGACGCCACGGATGAAGAGATAATCGCCGCCGCCAAGGCAGCACGCGCTCACAGCTTTATAAAGCGCCTCAAAAACGGCTACGACACCGTCATCGGCGATGACGACGGACTCTCCGAGGGTGAAAGACAGCTGCTCTGCATCGCGCGCGTCATGCTCATGAAGCCGCCGATGCTAATCCTCGACGAGGCAACTTCATCGATAGACACCAGAACGGAATTGAAAGTTCAGGATGCGTTCAACACGCTCATGCAGGGGCGCACCTCGTTCGTCGTGGCGCACAGGCTCTCGACCATCCGCCACGCCGACTGCATTCTCGTCATGAAGGACGGCAAGGTCGCCGAGCAGGGCACGCACGAGGAGCTGCTCGCAAAGAACGGATTCTATACGAGACTCTACAACAGCCAGTTTGCGCAGTGAAATATATGCCATGGAACAGCAGAGAAGAAAGCCTAACAGGCTGAAAGATTACGACTATTCGCAAAACGGAGCATATTTTATCACAATTTGCATAGATGACAGAAAGCCCATATTGTCACGCATTGCCGTAGGGGCGACCGCATAACACAACAGTTCAAAGGTTCCGTAACCAAGCAAGTCAAAAAATCAATTTGGCAAAAAGGTTTTTATGACCATATAATCCGTGACGAATACGATTATCAAATCAAATGGCAATATATTGACGACAACCCGATCAAATGGGCTGAGGACGAATTGCATCAGGATTGAAAAACAGCCGAATAACCGTCGCAGTATCTTTCATTTGAAAGTTCGCGGCGGTTATTTTTTATTCAGTGTAAAATGGCGGCTCAGGGCGAAAATATAAAGCTCAATTCGACAAATATCATTTTTTAGTCTGCCTTGTTGACATCGGCAAAAAGTGTGATATAATTATAACAGATGTTATAAAACAAGCGTTTTATAATTGTTATTGGAGGACGCCATGGACTACATTCGCCTGTCACCCGAAAATCTCGAGAGCGAGCACATATGCTGTGCAATATCAAACGCCAAGGACCCGCAGGTCATTGCAAAAAAGCAGTGGCTTGCCGAAAGGCTCGGCGAGGGTCTGGTATTTTTAAAAGCCGACGCGCGCGGGAAGTGCTTTATTGAGTATATCCCCGCCGAAAACGCATGGGCGCCGATAGACGCGCCAGGCTATATGTCCATCGACTGTCTCTGGGTCTCCGGCTCTTTCAAAGGACACGGATATTCAAACGACCTGCTCAACGAATGTATCCGCGACAGCCGCAAAAAGGGCAAATCGGGGCTGTGTATACTCTCATCGGCGAAGAAGCGCGGTTTCCTTGCCGACCCGAAATATCTGAAATATAAGGGCTTCATAAAAGCCGATTCGGCAGAGCCGTATTTCGAGCTGATGTATCTGCCGTTTGATCCGTCCGCGCCCGCTCCGCGCTTTCGTGAGCAGGCAAAGAGCGCTCAGACTGACGGCAGCGGGTTCGAGATATTTTATACAAGCCAGTGCCCGTTTACGGCGAAATATGTTCCGATAATTGAGAATATAGCAAATAATATGAATCTGCCGCTGAAAGCCGTGCATATCTCATCGCGCGATCAGGCTCAAAACGCGCCCTACGCCTACACCGCATTTTCGCTGTTCTATAACGGAAAGTTCATAACGCACGAGATACCGAGCGAAAAGAAATTCGCGGCGATTTGTGAAGAGTTCGTAAAATAAAACACCGCCGGATTGACCGGCAGTGTAAAATATACTAATATAGAAAAGGGAAAAGATATCTGTCCGCCCCGGCGGACGAAAAGGAGACATTATGCTTAACATCAAAAACCTGACCAAAACCTACGGCGAGAAAAAGGCTGTTGACGACCTGACGCTGCATATCGCGCCCGGCGAGATATACGGCTTCATCGGCCACAACGGCGCGGGCAAGACCACAACGCTAAAATCCGTTGTCGGCATTTTGCAGTTCGACGAGGGCGAGATAACGATAAACGGCATCTCGATAAAAGATGACCCGCTCGCCTGCAAAAAAATCATAGCCTATATCCCCGACAATCCCGACCTCTACGAATACATGACGGGAATAAAATATCTGAACTTCATCGCTGATATTTTCGGTGTCAGCGCCGACGACCGCCGCGAGCGCATACATAAATATGCCGATATGTTCGGGCTGACCGCCGACCTCGCGCAGCCTATCTCGGCATATTCCCACGGCATGAAGCAGAAGCTCGCGATAATCTCCGCATGGATCCACGAGCCCAAGTTAATCATCATGGACGAGCCTTTCGTCGGTCTCGATCCCGCCGCATCGCATCTGTTAAAAGGCATGATGCGCGAGGTCTGCAACTCCGGCGGCGCAATATTCTTCTCGACCCATGTGCTCGAAGTTGCCGAAAAGCTCTGCGACAAGGTCGCGATAATAAAAAGCGGAAAGCTCATCCGCTCCGGCACAATGGAAGAGGTCAAGGGCGACTCCAGCCTTGAGAACGTGTTCCTCGAACTGGAGGGAGAAGAATGCTGAAAACACTGATAAAAAAACAGCTTCTCGAACTCAATAAAAGTTTCTTCGTTGACCGCAAGACGGGCAAGGGCAAATCTCCCCGCTCGGCGACGTTCTCGATAGTGCTGTTCATATTGCTCATGATTTTTGCCATCGGCGGAATGTTCTGCTATATGTCATATTCGATGCGCCCGCTGATAACCTATGGCATGAGCTGGCTCTATTTTGCCATTATGGGCGCTACCGCTGCGCTTTTCGGCGTTTTCGGTAGCGTGTTCAACACATATTCGAGCCTCTATGACGCAAAGGACAACGACCTCCTGCTCTCGATGCCCATTCCCGTGCGCGATATCATGGCGGCGCGCCTCATCGGAGTTTATCTCATGGGGCTGATGTATTCCGGCGTTGTGGTAATCCCCGCCGTCGGCGTGTATTTCATAACCGCGCATCCCGGAATATCCGGCATAACCGCCGTTATAATGGCCGTTATGGTGACTGTTCTTGTGCTTATACTGTCGTGCATACTCGGCTGGGTCGTTGCAAAAATCGCAGTTAAATTAAAAAACAAGAGCATTATAACAGTTATAGTTTCAATAGCGTTTCTCGGCGGCTACTACTATGTCTACTTCAGAGCGAATGAGATAATCACCGACATCGTTGCGACCAGCGCGGTTGTTGCCGCAAAGGTGCGCACATCCGCCTATCCGCTCTATATTTTCGGCAAGGCGTTCGCGGGCGATGTTCTCCCGACAATTATAATTTCACTCATCATTCTCGCTCTGCTCGCCGCGACGTGGCTCATAATGTCGCGCACATTCTTAAAGCTCGTCACGAGCAGCGGAAAGACCGCAAAGACAGTCTACAAAGAGAAAACGGTCAAGCAGCAGGGCACCGACCGCGCGCTTCTGCGCCGCGAGATAAACCACTTCCTCTCGAGCCCGTCTTATATGCTCAACTGCTCGCTCGGGGCGCTGTTTATGATAGCCGTCGCTGTTTTCTCGCTGATAAAAAGCGACTGGTTTATCGGCGTTGTAACCCGCATGGATGAGGATTTGCTGGAATACGCCCCGACCTTCGCGTGCTTACTTTTATGCCTGCTCTCTTCGATGAATATACTCACCGCGCCCGCGATATCCCTCGAGGGCAAGAGTCTCTGGATAGCCCGCTCGCTCCCCGTCACCTCGTGGCAGATTCTCGGGGCAAAGCTGAAGCTCCATATGCTCTTCACCGCCGTCCCCGCACTGATATGCAGCATATGCTTCTGTATTGCCCTCAAGCCGGAGCTTCTCACGGCGGCAGTCATGATTATCCTGCCACAGATATTCACGCTCCTATGCGCCGTTTCGGGGCTCAGAGTAAATATCAGGATGCCCAACCTCACCTGGAGCAGTGAGAGCGGAGCGGTCAAGCAGAGTCTCGGCATCATGCTCGCGATGTGCCTCGGCTGGGCGTATATCATCGTGCTCATTGCGGTCTATCTGTTCGCGGTGCAGGTGCTGCCGAATGTATTCGCGCTGATGATCGCGACGGCGGTCATAGCAATAATAACCGCGATATCATTTGCAAGGCTCAAGCGCAAAGGCGTAAAGAGATTTGAGACACTGTAAGCAAAAATAAATATCAGCAGCCATGGTTCGTTGAGAATCACGGATGTTGTTTTTGCGCTCTGCCTGCGCCGATATGACAAACCAATAAAAAAGCGGCAGACAAGCACACCTGTCTGCCGCAATTTTATTTAATTATTTCTCAAGATTAGCCTTGAGGGTGTTGAGCTCGTCACTCAGAGCCTTGGGAAGTCTGTCGCCGAACTTGGCGTAGAACTCCTCGATGCCCTTTGCCTCGTCCTCCCAGAGGGAGTTGTCAACGCTCAGGATCTCCTTGAGCTGATCCTCGCTGACCTCGTCCTCGATGCCCTCAAGGTTGATGTCCTCAGCCTTGGGCACGAAGCCGATAGCGGTCTCCTCTGCGTCGACCTTGCCCTCGCAGCGCTTGATGATCCACTCAAGCACGCGCATGTTGTCGCCGAAGCCGGGCCACAGGAAGTTGCCGTCGTCGTCCTTACGGAACCAGTTGACGTTGAATATCTTCGGAGCCTTATCCTCGTCGAGGCCTGCGCCGATGTCAATCCAGTGCTGCCAGTAATCAGCCATGTTGTAGCCGCAGAACGGAAGCATAGCCATGGGATCGCGGCGGACAACGCCGACTGCGCCGGCTGCTGCTGCGGTGGTCTCGGAAGCCATTATCGAGCCGACGAACACGCCGTGATTCCAGCTTCTTGACTGATAGACCAGCGGAGCGAGCTTAGCTCTTCTGCCGCCGAAGACGATAGCGGAGATCGGAACGCCTGCCGGATTCTCAAACTCGGAGCTGATGCACGGGCAGTTGACAGCGGGAGCGGTGAAGCGGCTGTTCGGATGAGCGCCTTTTTCCTCGCTCGTCTTACCGTTCCACGGTCTGCCCTGCCAGTCGATGGCGTTCTCGGGCGGATTCTTGTCGAGACCTTCCCACCAGACGGTGTTATTGTCAAGGTTAAGCGCAACGTTTGTGAAAATGGTATTCTTTCTTGTCGCGGCAAGCGCGTTGGGATTGGACTTCTCGTTCGTGCCGGGGGCAACGCCGAAGAAACCGTTCTCGGGGTTAATAGCATAAAGTCTGCCGTCGGGACCCTTCCTGATCCAGGAGATATCGTCGCCGACGCACCAGATCTTGTAGCCCTTGTTTCTGTATCCCTCGGGCGGGATAAGCATGGCAAGGTTGGTCTTGCCGCAGGCGGACGGGAATGCCGCGCAGATATATTTGACTTCGCCCTTCGGATTCTCGAGGCCGAGGATAAGCATATGCTCAGCCTGCCAGCTCTCTTTCCAGCCCTGATAAGAGGCTATACGAAGAGCAAAGCACTTCTTGCCGAGGAGGACGTTTCCGCCGTAAGCGGAGTTGACGGAGATGATGGTGTTATCCTGCGGGAACTGGCAGATATAACGCTTCTCGGGGTCGATGTCGCAGCTGCAGTGCAGTCCGCGAACCCAGTCGTTGCTGTCGCCCAGAGTATCCATAACCTTCTTGCCGATTCTCGTCATGATAGCCATGTTGAGAACGACATAGATGGAGTCAGTCAGCTCAACGCCGATCTTCGAGAACGGAGAGCCGACAGGACCCATCGAATAAGGGATAATATACATTGTTCTGCCCTTATAGCTGTCTCTGGCTATATCGTAGAGCATCTTATAGGCCTCAGCGGGATCCATCCAGTTGTTGGTCGGACCTGCCTGATCCGCGCTCTCGGCGCAGATGAATGTGCGGTTCTCAACACGCGCAACATCGTTGGGCTTGGTTCTGTGAAGCAGGCATCCGGGGAGGAGATCCTCGTTGAGCTTGGTCATCTCGCCAGTCTCGCATGCCTTGGCGCGCAGAGCGTCAAGCTGCTCCTCGCTGCCGTCGATCCACATAACTTCGTCGGGAGATACAAGAGCTATCTTCTCTTCGATCCAGTCGATCACTGTCTTGTTCTGTGTCAAATGTTTCATGATATTTGACTCCTTTCGTCTAATCTATTAAGAAAGGTACCATCTTTACCCAGTATGTATTATACCCCAATAAACTCGGTTTTTCAATGACGAAACTGTTAACTTTCAGACCTTTTTTGATAAAAATTTATCAATTTCATCAATAGGCATCGAAGCTCGTGCATTGAGGGTCAGCGGGGCGATGTTTCCCGCCTTGAATTCATAGTAGCCCTGGGCGCCGACCATTGCCGCATTGTCGCCGCAAAGCGACAGCTCGGGCATGAACAGCGACCATGAATGAGCCTTGCAGATATCGGTCATTTCCGCTCTCAGGCGCGAGTTTGCGGACACGCCGCCCGCCAGGACTATCTTGTCGAAACCGAAGTTCAGTGCCGCTTTTTCGGTGTTTTCGCGCAGGCATCTTACGACCGCCTCGATATACGACGCGCCGAGATCGGGCACGCTTATCTCCTCGCCCTTTTGCTTTGCGTTGTGGATAATATTAACGGCAGCAGTCTTGAGTCCGGAGAAGCTGAAATCGTATTCACTCCCGTCAACATGCGGACGCGGGAGCTTGTAGCTCTTCGGGTCGCCGTCCTTGGACACCCTGTCGAGGTTCACGCCGCCGGGATAATCGAGCCCCA
>ERZ791859.1258-NODE-1258-length-11875-cov-2.079611_pt1 | contig 11875 bp, 6 predicted proteins | sample MGYA00509943_ERZ791859 | MGnify/ENA primary metagenome ERZ791859 (study PRJEB30046, sample SAMN00792065) | human gut metagenome | study: EMG produced TPA metagenomics assembly of the A metagenome-wide association study of gut microbiota in type 2... | reverse complement strand
AAGGACTTTTCGATTTTCTTACAAATTTATCCCCACTAAATTTCTACTGACCCCATTTCTCGCTATCGATGCTTTCCGATTCTGCCGCTAAGGACAATGCTACCACCTCCAAATCCGAGAACTTTGGAACCGGACCACAGCGGACAATATTTCCTTGGTCATTAACGAGATTATTGGAAAATTGCTTGCATATCTCAAGTATTCTGACGAATTTTGTGTATAAGTTGTGCATACGATGATTTAAACTTAATGATTTGAGCAACACTAAGTTAATAAAAATCAGAGATATGCGCAACTTTTCAAGCATAATCTTTACTTCATTTAATTCCGCCAACGGGTATACATTAATATCATCGCCCGTTGCAGGCATGACACTCACTTTGTGAGGATCATCAACCATCAAAAACACTTTTTGCCACCAATGTGCAGGTGTGATTGTCACATGTTCTTTTATTCATAAATGGCGTCCGTCAGTATATTTCTGACGGCAGCACCCAATGCATATGCCATATATCTCACTATCCAGTCTGAACTTTCACTAATACTTGTGGATAGTTCTAAATAACGGTACGGATTCCGTTTTCTGCCAAAACATAAAGCTGCCTAAGCAATGCCCCACATGCATTTAACACGTCATTCCATCACTCTTATATCTTAACCTCTGCGACAGAGGTGTATGCAAATTTAACAAAAAAACAGCAAAACCGTATATGTTCAAGAACATCGGTTAAGAATAATTTAGATTCTAACATATGTCGGTTTGGGCGGAGAAAAAGAACAATAGACGCCCTACAAAGACGAAGCGGAGGGATAACACTACGCTACACACAGGTACATCACGAAACAAAAGAATAAACATTTTTTAATTATTTAAATCAAATCAGGAGAGAGATTTTTATGAAACAAAGACTGACAATGTTTTTTGCCTGCCTGTTCCTGAGCATAGGAATGGCGCTGGCACAGTCGCGCCTGACAGGTACGGTCACCTCGGCAGAGGATGGACAGCCTGTTGTTGGGGCATCCGTCAAGGCAAAGGGCCTGAATGCAGGCGCAGTGACAAATGTCGACGGAGAATTTACAATCAACGTGCCGGTGGGCACAGAACTCGAGATTACATATCTGGGCATGGTGCCAAAGACTGTAAAGGCAGCCAACAACATGCGCATCGTGCTCGAATCAGACAGCCATACGCTTGAGGGTGTCGTGGTGACAGGTTACGGTTCGGCGCGTAAGCTTGGAACCATTGCCGGTTCGGTGTCATCGGTATCAGGTGACGCCCTTTCGCTTCGTCCGTCCGCCAGTGTCAGCGACGCATTGCAGGGACAGGTTGCCGGTTTGCAGGTGTTCACATCTTCAGGTGAGCCTTCCGCTGTCTCCTCAATGACCATCCGTGGCGTCACGTCAATCAACGCGGAGACAGAACCCCTTTACATATTGGACGGCAGCGAGATTTCCTCCAACACATTCGTTTCGCTCAACCCCAATGACATCGAGAATGTGACGGTGTTGAAAGACGCTTCCTCAACAGCAATCTACGGCTCGCGTGCCGCCAACGGTGTTGTTATCGTTACATCGAAGAAAGGTAAGTTCGGTGAGGCCCCGACAGTTATGGTTTCCGCACAATATTCAATATCAGAGGTCGCACACGACGGGACAGAGGTTATGAACACCAACCAGTGGTTCAAGTTCCAGGAGATGGTGAACCCTTCAAACCTGACAAACGAATCATTCCAGGCAATGAAGAACTACTATCAGAAGTACAACATCGGTACCGACTGGGTAGACCGCTTCCTCGGCAACACGTCACCTATATCTCAAATTGACGCAAGCGTACGCGGCGGTTCTCTCAACACGGCATACCTCGTGTCTTTCTCACACTACAATGCAGACGGTCTGTATGACGACTCCAACATGCGCCGTGAGACACTGCGTGCCAACCTTGAGTACAACATCACTCCGTGGCTGAAGATCGGAACAAACTCCAACATTGCCTACAACAAGACACAGACAACTCTTGTCATCAATGGCGAGGCCACAAGCATTTACAACAAGCCGTGGGCTGCCCATGCCTATCTCCCGACACAGACAACGCACGAGATACTCGGACTTGCATACAATCCCGACGGAACAATCAACTATGCCAACAGCTCATTCAACGGATATGGCGAGGAGCTGAAATGGTATTCTCTGAATGCCGGCCAGGGTACATTCAATCCTGACTATCTCGCAAGCAAGCAGCCTGAGATACAGCGCCGGGTCCGCATCAACGAGAATGCGTTCGTCAACATCAATCCGATAAAAGGACTGAACCTCCGTTCTGCTATCGGCCTTGACTGGAACGACCTGCGCGTGTCATACAAGGCCTATAACCTTGTAGACGACGGTTTCGGCGAGCAGATGCCGACCGGCCAGGCGTCAGAACAGTTCTCCAATTTCTACCGCTGGACTGTTACAAACACCGCGGAATATAAGTTCAACTTCCTCCGCGATCACGACGTAACAATCCTTCTCGGCCAGGAGTCGATGACAAGTAAGACCACGTCTTTCGGCGCTATGCGTACAGGTCTTGTAGACAACCGCCTCATGCTTCTCAGCTCAACATCAAACGCCGACCCGTTGGTTCCGTCCCACGCCATTTCAGAAGAAGTGCGCAACTCTTGGTTCGGAATGCTCAACTACTCATATGCCAACAAGTATTTCCTCGACCTCAGCCTCCGTCGCGACGGTTCATCACTGTTCGCAAAAGACAATCGCTGGGGTACGTTCGGCGCAGCCGCGTTGATGTGGAATGTTTCCAATGAAGCCTTCATGGACGTTACCAAAGACTGGCTCAAGGATCTCCAGTTCCGCGTAAGCTACGGTTCGACCGGTAACTCGGGTATAGATCCTTACCTGGCGCTCGGTCTTGTGGGAGCATCAAGCACCATGTATATAGATGCTTCTGGAACAGTCATAGCCAATGCCTCCAACCCCGACCTTACATGGGAGAAAGTGAAGACATTCAACATCGGACTGTCCGGCCGCCTGTTCGACCGTGTTGACTTCGACCTGCAGTACTATGACAAGGTCACCTCAGACATGCTTATGTCCATACCTTATTCTTATACGACAGGTTTCAGCGCCGGTTACGGAAACGTTGCCGAGATGTACAACCGCGGTTTCGACTTCACCATCGGTGTAGACATCATAAAGAACAAGGACTGGTACTGGAACGTGAAGGTTAACGGCAACTACAACAAGAACAAAGTCACAAAACTCTTCCAGGGTCTTGACCAATACGTGCTCGGCGACTTCCAGATGCTCGAGGTAGGACACGACATGGGCGAGTACTACATGGTTCGCTGGAGTCACGTCGATCCGGCCGACGGCCAGAGCGTATGGCTCGACAAGGACGGCAACTACACAAAAATATACTCTGAGGCCAACCGCGTGCAGACAGGCAAGAGCTGGATAGCTCCGTGGTCAGGCGGTCTTTCCACCACTGTCGCATGGAAGGGACTGCAGCTCGACGTACAGTTCACAGGAATGTTCGACCGCTACATGTTCAACAACGAGCGCATGTGGCTTGAGGATCCGCAGGCAAACGGAACATACAACATGGCCGCATCCATGCTCAACATGTGGACAACGCCAGGCCAGAAGACAGACATACCTGCAGCCAACGCAGTGCGTCAGGCAGACACAATGTGGCTTGAGGACGCTTCTTTCGTACGTCTGAAGTACCTGCAGCTCTCTTACACACTCCCGAAGAACTGGCTCGACCAGACCGGCTTCATCAAGGGCGCCAAGGTGTTCCTCGTAGGCCGCAACCTGCTCACATTCACCGGATACAAAGGCTACGATCCTGAGGTCAACAACACAATGACCTTCGGCAACTATCCTAACACACGCCAGTATTCTATCGGTGCACAGCTTACATTCTGATAATAATGTGTAAAAATAAAAGGAAATATAAAATGAAGAAATATATTTTATTACCGGTTCTTGCATTAACGCTTACACTCGCGTCCTGCGATATGGACAAGAACCCTTATAATTCCATTCCGGAAGACGAGGCTCTCATGACGCCCACAGATTTCAAGAACATGAGCATTCCGCTCTATACCGCCATGCGCTCATTTGTCGGCAGCAGCTATTTCTGCACCGGTCCGGATGAGCAGAGCGACGACTTCAACGCCACTATGGCATCCGGCATAAGCGACCTTCACCGCTGGGACTTCAATACGAGTCTGCGTTCAGGAGACGCACTCTATAGCAGCTGCCAGGCTATGATAGCAAGCGCCAACTTCATCATCGACGGCTACAACAAGTGCGACATGTCCAACAAAGTACTCTTCACCGACGAGGCTATGAAAACCGTAAAGAACGTGAAGGGAGAGGCATTCTTCACACGCGCTTACTACCTCTTCAATCTTGCACAGTTCTTCTGTGCGGACTACGATGACGCCACGGCCGACAAAAAAGACAGCGGCGTGTCCTACCGCACCGACTATTATCCTTCGTCAAACTCTGCCACTTATCCGGCCCGCAAGACTTTGCGCGAGACCTACAAGCAGATAACAGACGACCTCGACAGCGCTCTGCTTTACGTCAATGTGGCCGGCGAGCAGTCAAGCTACTACATAACCGTTGACGCCGTAAAAGCCTTGCAGGCACGTGTAGCCCTGGCTATGGATGATTATCGTACAGCTGCCGGGAAGGCTACTGAGGTTATAGGCACAAACACTTATACGCTCGCCGGTTCGGCCGACAGACTCAAACAGATGTGGACCGCCAACTTCGATACGGAAAGCATTCTGAAGCTCTCCGCAAGCAACACATCGCAGCTGGCATCGCAGACAGGTCTGCAGTATCTGCCTTATACGTCAGGCGGTACGCCAAGCTACGTTCCGACACAAAGCGTGATAGATCTTTACTCTGACGACGACTACCGCAAGAGCGTTTATTTCCTGCCGCTGACATTCCAGACATCTACTGGTATCGTGGGCAATGTGCTTGCATTCAACAAGTATCCGGAAAAGGCATATCCTTACGAGCAGACAGGCGGCTACGACTACGCACGCTTCACCATCGAGCCGAAGCTGATACGCATTTCCGAGATGTATCTTATTGCTGCGGAGGCCTACGCAATGTCCGACGACCTGAGCAACGCATCGAAGTATCTCAACGATTTCAAGGCAAAGCGTATTGCCAACTATAAGTCGCAGACATTCTCCTCAAAGGACAGAATCATGACCGAGATACGGGATGAGCGTCATCGTGAGTTCCTCGGCGAAGGCATGCGTCTGCTCGACCTGAAACGCTGGAATCTGGGTGTCACACGCGGCACGCCCCAGCAGGAAGACATCTGTGCTGTGCCGGGTGCCGATTATTCCACAAACCTGTCAAAACCTGCCGGCGACTACCACTTCGTATGGCCGATACCTACTCACGAGATGGATACAAACCCGAAGATGGTTCAGAATCCGGGTTATTAAATTCAACCATTTAAAGAAAAGACACAATTATGAAGAATATAAAATTATTAACGCTTATGATGGCGGTCCTGCCATTCTTCGCATCGTGCTCTGATGATGATGACGTAAATACAGGAGAATGCACGGTAGGATTTGCAAGCAATGCCATCACTGTGGACGAGACGGCCGGCTATGTCCAGATTCCTATAAACGTAAGCGGTCACCGCAACGGTCCGGTGCAGGTAAAGATAGAATCGGCCGCAGCCGGTGAGAACGGAGCCGTAGAAGGCGAGCACTATGCCATAACCGACAAGTCTCTGAATCTTAACAGCGACACTCTCAGCACCGGAACGATAAACGTGGAAGTAAAGATAATCGACGACAGCGAGATAAACAGCAACCGCCAGTTCACACTGACGATAGCCTCTGCAGCAGGCGCTGAAATCACGACACAGCAGACAACTGTCACCATCTCCGACAATGACGCCGACTTCTACAAGGCGTTCGCCGGCGTATGGACTTTCTCTGCTACTAATGCGGATGGCGCCACCACTTCGTTCCCTGTGACAATAAAAGCTGCCGACAAGGGAAGCGCCGACTACGAGAAAGTGCTCACCTGCGAGGCTGCGAACATTCTCGGTGCCGGCGAGACTTATTCGTGGAAACTTGAATACATGTTCGACCAGCAGACATTGTCTGGACAGCTCGGACTTGTATGCGGAGAGGAAATCTGCTACATGCCTGATTACGGCTATCACCTGATGTGGCTGTTCAGCGAGACCGGCAACAGGCAGAACGTATATCAGGGAGTATTCCCGATAGACTGGAAACTGACAGAGGAAGGAACCATTCCTGACACACTGACGCTTGATCCGGCCTTCGACATCTGGCTGTATGTCCAGACCGACGACGGACAAGGAGGATACATGGATATCTACAACAAAATCACTCTGACAAGAAACTGACCATTATATCGGTACATGGAAGACAAGGCATATTCTCTGACGGATATGCCCTGTCTTTTTATTTTTCAATCCGGAACTTAAAATCTGAAAATATATTATGAGAAAATTTTTATCATTGCTTGTGCTGTCTTTTATGACAGTCTCCGTATTCGGAGGTCCGCGAAGCGTGGAGGACATGATGAATGCCGCAAGAAAGGTGCTCAACCCGCGTCTTGCCTTACGTTCTGCCGACAAGAGCCGGAGCCTTGAGGTGCTGAAGACAGGGCGTATGCTGAACGTCATAGGATATAAGAGCGGCGGATTCGCCGTCATTGCCACCGACGACAAGTTCGCGCCTGTGCTGGGCTATTCCGACACACAGTTCGCCACCGACGACATGCCGCCGGCCATGATGTGGTGGATGGATATGGCCGAGCATGCCTTGCAGACCGCGCTCGACGGAGGATACGAGATAACGCCTGCGGCCGAGCTGCGCAGCGGAAAATATCCTGAGGCCGTGGGTGAGCTGCTTACAACCAGATGGGACCAGTCAATGCCCTACAACAAGGAACTGCTCAGAATCACCGGCAAGAACTACCCGACAGGATGCATGGCCACAGCCATGGCGCAGATAATGAAATACCACTCATATCCTGTCACAGGCCAGGGCTACAAAGGATATGCCATCGACGGCAAGAACGGCAACTACGACTTCGAGAACACCACATACAGATATGACAGAATGCTTGATGTCTACTCCGCGAATAACTACACAGCCGAACAGGCCGATGCTGTAGCAAAGCTGATGCTCCATTGCGGTGTCGCCGTCGACATGAACTATGGACTCAGCGGCAGCGGCTCGTTCAGCAGTGACGCCACAACGGCGCTTAACGAGTATTTCAAGTATGACTCCAGACTCTATAGCCGCGACATATACACCAAGGCCGAATGGATGGACATCATTTTCGACGAGATAAGCAACGGACGCCCGATTCTCTATGGCGGAGTTACGGCGCAGAATGCCGGTCATGCGTTTGTGTTCGACGGTTACGACGCGGAGGGGCTTGTGCACGTCAACTGGGGATGGAGTGGCAGTGGCAACGGATATTTTGAGGTGGCTCTGCTCAATTCCAACACCGGAAGCTATTCATACGGGCAGGACATGATTCTGATGCATACAGCCGACGCGCCTGCTTTACCGTATGTGTCACAGTGGGGCATAATGCCTTCAATAACGTGGGTATCTGGCGGCGGACAGACTTTTGAGACGAAAGGAAAGTTCGAGGCACGCCTTCTCGGTACCAAGCTTATGTGTGTGTGCTCCAATCTCATCAACTGTGGAGTGGAGGGCTTCAGCGGCAATCTGGCACTGATGGCGGAACCGGTGGAAGGCGGAAGTGTGGTTACTCTGAGGTCGGAGAATCTCAACAACTTCGCTTATAATCAGGTATATCCGGCAAACGCCTCCGATTATAGTGTCATGGTTGATGTGTCAAGGCTGGGTGACGGCACATACAGGATATATCTCGCGTCAAAGGCATATACGGAGACCGACTGGCAACCGGTGCATTTCAACGAGACAATTGACGGTGCTTATCTGCTTAGTGTTTCAGGTGGCAAGGCTACAATAACCACGGGTATTGACGGTGTTATTACTGAACCGGTTGTCGACAAACCTGCCGACAACCGCATCTACAGCATCGACGGACGCTGTGTCGGTACCGACGCTGGCGCGCTGAAAGAGGGCATATACATCATGAATGGTAAGAAATTCATGAGATAACGGTATTCTTCCAATAACAAATTTATCTGAAAAAGGCGGGCATCATCATGTGCCCGCCTTTATTCGTTCTGCATGTCCGTATAATCGTTTTCTCTTATCTGAAGTCCATGAGCCACCTCCCGGTAAACCTCCTTCACCGTATGCGGCAAGCCATCCGCAGGAGTCCTGCGGATGCGGAAATCCTTGCCTTGTGCTCATTCCGGACTGAACACGAATATCATCGCGTCCTTGGGCGGAAGTGTTAGACTCGACGTGCTGTCTATGCGTGCTCCGCTCCACAGCTCGTCCACACTGTATTCCGTGCCTTTGCGCATCGGCATGCGTTCCGTGGGAAGAGTGAATGATGCCTGATTGTCGCCATAGTTGAACACCGCCAGACATATCCTGCCGTCCGCTTCTGTGCGTACGAACATATGTTCGCTCCTGTCGTCATCAGCGTTGAGCGGTCGGAATGCTCTGCCGTCTATGAGAGCGTTCACCCGTTTGTTGGCGAGCATCCTCACGGCGCGAGCCTTTGCCGTGCTGTCTCCTTTGCTGCTGAAATCGTCGCCGGTGATGAACATGCCCGTGATTACGGCAGACGTCACCCTCGCGCGGTTCTCCCCCTCGGTGGCGTCGCGCATCACCACGTGGTCGGCGTCATTGTAGCTGTACACCTTGTCGAGCCACCAGCCCCACGTCAGGGCGTTCATCGTGTATTCCGTATCCTTTATCTTGTTCCACGCGTCGCACGCTATGCGTCTCGACTGTGCGTATTGCGCTGGAAAGAGCGGTGAAATGGACAGATTGATATACATGTCGCTGAATATGCTGTCGAGCAGATGCATGCCGTAGTTGTATGCCTGTGTGCCGGTGGTTATGTCTTTTCGGTGCCATGAGTCTGCCTCCATGCGTCCGTGTGTCATGAAGTCCATCTTCACATACCTGTAGCCGCAGCGTCTGAACAGGCTTGCCGTCTTTTCCATCATCGCTCTCACCGCCGGATGCGTAGGGTCGATGGCATACGCTCCGTCGAGCTCCTGCGGCTTGCCGTCAGCATAGAGGTATATGTCCTTATATCTGTATTCGGGCATGGCGTCCACCTGTCTGTCCGGGTTCTTTGCCCAGTCAGTGAATGGTGTCCAGTATATGCACGGCACCTGCCTCATGGACTTGCACCGGTCGGCAAAGTCCTTCAGCTCTGCCTCCTTGAAGCTGTCCCAGCCTGAGTCGAGCCCGGTGTACACCAGACCGTCAGCGTTGTGGAACGAGCGGGGCATAAGTGAGTCGGCAAGAAAACATGCCACCTCGGTGGCGTTGTCGTGGTTCACACTGAACTGAAGCGCGCCCCAACTGTTCCATCCCACAGGCACCGCACCGTCCCATCTTCGTGGCGGAGCCGTCTTTGCGTTCAGTCCGGCATACGTCTCCATACCTTCGCGCCAGTCGTCGAAGCATCCCAGCATCATCGTTGCGGAGTGCGGATGAGCCGATTCCACCGCTCCGTGACCTTTCCTGTCGCGCGTGAGAGGGTCGGCTACACCGCTGAAGAGTTTCATCGACCTGCGTCCGTCTGTCAGTTCCACCGCGTTTTCCCAAGTGTCGTGCTCTATCGCTCCTGCCACCATTCCCTTCCTTCCTTCCGGGTTGTACGCGCATGTCACCTCATAACTTCTCAGTGAGTCTTCCGCACGTGTTGAAGAACCGTATCTTATCCATGCATCGTTGTCGTAAGGTACGAAAACCGCCCTTTTCATCGTGTCTTTTATCATCTTTCCGGTGTTTCGCGTCACAAGCGGAGCCATGTATGATGTGCTTATGGCGGAGTCTGACTCCAGAGCGATGTCGGTAAGCATGAACCCGTCATACAGTCTGAATGTCCTCACGAGCTGTGGCACACCGTCACCGCGCATTATAAGCGTCCAGCGCACACCGTGTCCGTATCGGTCGGCTATGCGCTCCTTCCTGAATGCGGTATGCTCATAATTCCCCGATTTCATCGTGTCTCCGTCCAATGCGAACTCCGCCCAAGTGCCTTCCGCTATGGTGTCACCTCGGTATACTATATCCACACCATCACCGTAGCTCAACTTCCATCCTGCCGTGCTCACCGTGTGTTGACGGCTGCACGCGCATGCCGCCATCGCGGCGAGAAAAATGAAATTCCTCCATTGCATAGTTTTTATTCAGGTTTTTATACGATTATTTTCTGTTTACAGTTTATTATAGTTTGCGACAAAAGAAAGTGAGGTCCTTACTTACCAGAGTGTGCCAGTTTGTTTTTGCACAAAGATAAAATAAAATGACGGAATAATGAAATGACGGCGCGGATATTGCCATGGATTCGACGTGAGACGCAAGATTTTGCGTCTCTACAGGGCTGTCGCCATTGCGATATAGGGTGAAAAAGGGCGGACTGTCAGGTAAAAGGAAATCTTTGAGTGGCATATTACCTGTTCGGGATAATCACCCTGCCGCAGGCGTTATTTGTTTAAATATGATTGGTGCCGCCGCATCTTAGCTCTTGATAAATAACATGGAATATGCGAAAAGCCCGATGAAATGGGCGGATATAAAAGAAATAGCGGAGGCAACATACAGCCTCCGCTATTTCCTATGACATGTGTATTCTGTTTATTTCACAACCTTTGCCGTGAGCGTGCTGTTGCCCGCCTTGGCTTTCACGATGTACATACCTGCGCCGTATTGTGCGAAAGGTATGCTGTTCACTCCTGCGTTCAGGCTCAGCGCAGCCACTGCCTGACCTCCTGTGTTGTATATGGTCACTGTTCCGTCGGCAGGCATGTCTATGTGCAGCACGTCGCTTACCGGGTTGGGATATACGTTGAGCCGTATCTCGCCCGTAGTGATGTCATCGATGCCGGTGGCAATCTTCTCGCTGTAGAACAGCTGCCATTCGCTCATCTGAGCCAGACGCGCGCCTCCGTTCTCGGTAAGTACGAGCCGGTAGAAGCGGTAGCTGTGGTCGTTGTCGAAGCTGTAGAACTGGGTGTTCTTGCGTGCGTAGAAGCTCTGTCCGGTGCGTGTGTCTATTGTCGTCCAGCGTCTTCCGTTGTCCGAGCCCTGCAATTCCCAGCCCATCGGGTCGCGCGATGCCTCGTCGTTTGCCGACGTTATGCTGTACAGGTTTGCCGCCGCCGGTTCGTCAGCCTGGAACTCTATCCACGGGTTACCGAGATAGTCGAACACGAACTTGGTGTCCGCCGTGCCGTCATACAGTTTGTCGAGATTCTCTTTGGCGTTGTCGTTGCTTATCTGTGATGTCATTACGCCTCCTTTGGAGAATATGTCATTGTCCGACAGACAGATGCCGTGTATCTGTATGTCGCCCATCACGATAGCGTCGGCGGCATTGTCAGACGCCTGTGTGAAGGTGATGCGGAAGCGTTTGTAGGTGTTGCTGTTTGATACGCTTGTATTCTTGAACGACCCTTTGGTGTTGAAGCGTGCGTTCGATACGTTGGCAAGCGTTGTCCATGACGAGCCGTCGTCAGATGCCTGAAGAGTATAGTTCTTCGGGCTGCGGTCGGTGTCATATCCCGCGCAGACGCGCAGTGTGGTTATCCTTACGGGTATCTCGGAACGGTACTCAACCCAAGCCTCGCCGTCGAACGGCAGGGTGTATGTGGTGTTGGCGTCGTTGTCGATGAGCGGGCGGAGCGCGGTCTCACCGGCGTTGTCGGATGCGAGCA
>ERZ791859.1251-NODE-1251-length-11918-cov-2.163281_pt1 | contig 11918 bp, 7 predicted proteins | sample MGYA00509943_ERZ791859 | MGnify/ENA primary metagenome ERZ791859 (study PRJEB30046, sample SAMN00792065) | human gut metagenome | study: EMG produced TPA metagenomics assembly of the A metagenome-wide association study of gut microbiota in type 2... | reverse complement strand
CTATTTAACATCCATTTACACTTTTGGTGTCAGCCAAGATGCCTTTCAACAGTTTACCGGTATCCGGTAATTACAAACCTGTAAAAGCCTTTTAGCTAATACCAACTGTTATGAAATGAATATTGTAAGTCATATATTACATCGGAGACCGGTCATTAGCTTATACCCGGTTGTCACGCATCTGTTTTATAAGATCCTTTTGATATTCGCTGAGATTTTGTGGTAAAACGACATTATATGTAATAATAAGGTCTCCAAAAGAGCCGTCTCCCCTACTATATCCTTTTCCCCTTAGACGCACTTTCGTGTTATTCTGAGTCTCGGGTTTAACCTTCAACTTAACCTTATCTCCGTTACCGAGCTGTATTATGACCTCTCCTCCCAAAAGCGCGGTATAAAGATCTATATTAACAGTTGCGTTCATCTCTCCAGAATGTTGCGTACTTTTTGAAGTTCTTCTTGTACGTGAGCCCTGTCCGAAAAGGTCCTGGAAAAAGTCGGAGAATCTCTGTCCGTTACCAAAAGAGCTGAAGTTGAAGTCTCCGAAAGGCGAATTCGCATCATTATCCCAATAGAACCCACCTTTTCCACTACCGCCTCCACTTCTGTTAAAGGCATCCGCCTCCTTCCATTTCTCTCCATACTGATCGTATTTCTTCCTCTTTTCCGGATCTCCTATCACATCATAGGCTTCATTAAGAGCTTGGAACTTTGCTTTTGCCTTAGGGTCATTAGGGTGCAAATCAGGATGAAATTGCTTTGCCCTTTTACGGTAAGCCTCTCTCACATCCTTTTGATCAATATTTTTATCGACACCCAATATTTTATAATAATCTATGAATGCCATAATCACTCCTCCTTTTTGTCAATTTAACAGTCAATTCTATTACCATATAGCAAACTCCATGCCTATATGAAGCATTGGCATTATTTTTATAAGAAAAAGTTTCACTGGTCATCAGTTACAGACACAGACAATCCATGTCTGATTATCCGACACCCCACAGAACCGTTACCAGCAATCCGCCAGACACGCCGTTTAAGTATCAGACAATGGCAAGGTTGTACTAAAATCAATAGACAAGCAATTTGTCGCCTACCTTAATCTCATAATCATCTGTAAGATTATTTTTCTTGTACAGATATTTAAGCCTGATGCCATAGTACTGTGAAATAGAATACATACTTTCTCCTGCCTTGACTATATGGAAACGGTTTTTAAAGGCTTTGTCCGCCCTTTTCTGTTTCTCTTTCAAAAATATGACCTCTCCGGGTACAAGTGTGTCATCCCGATCACGCTCATTATACTTTGCGATTTTCTTGTATGAGATATTTATCTCTTTACCTATTGATTTGAACGTGTCGCCGGCACGGGCTATAACATAATAATTCTTATTATATTTGTATATAGGATGCAACCGTTCGGAGACCTCGCTTTCCGCTCTGTGTTTTGAGATAAACTTGTCATAATGCTTCTTGTTATCAAACTTATACAGTTCATACAGTTCGATAATTTCTATCAACTTGTCAGCATACCTGGGATTTGTGGCATATCCGCATGCCTTTAATCCACGCGCCCATCCCTTATAATCGGTCATTGAAAGCCTGAACAATCTGGAGTAACGGTTCTGTTTTGACAAGAACATACTATGGTCCTCAAAACTTTGAGACACATTGTCATAGGCTCTGAAACACTCGTTTCTCTCATCATCATCGTAATATACCCGACGCCCGGTCCAGCCATGACACTTTATGCCAAAATGGTTGTTGCCCTTACGCGCAAGCTCACTACGCCCGGCTGCGCTTTCAAGCAGTCCTTGCGCAAGCGTTATACTGGCAGGTATTTTATGCCGGACCATCTCTTCAATAGCAAGATCCTTATACAAATCTATATAAGTCTGATAGACTGAATTCCGACGTATCTGTGAAAACACAGCGACAAATGGCACTGTATATATAATGATGAATAGAGACAATCTTTTCATTTATTACCAACTGAAAATTATAACAGGAAAATATACTTAGTTTATAACTAAAATGCAAGCGTGCACCATATACCTACAAAAGTATATAAAAAAAAGGAAATACGGACTTTTTTGTATATTTTAACGCAGCCTCCGGAAACAATTATTGGTGTCCGTCTGCATTTACGGACACCAATAATATAATATAAGCAGATGTTCAAAATAAACCATACAATAAAATTACCCATATGCCATCCGTGTCTATGTCATCATTCCAAGCTCTTTTGGGATAAAGCCGGTTGCGCTCCGCAAAGCGATGGGAAGTTATCCTTACCCTTGCTTGCATTGCCTTTCCGGCAGCATTCAAAAGTCTCATCGTTCGTACAGCCATTTACATTTCTCCTTCTGACTTTTGAATGCGCAGTCCGGACAGCGCACCATCTGACGGCAATCAATTCAGAACATATACTTGTAAAAATTGGATTATGCGACCGAAGTCATCTCACGACAATCTTCTCACATTTGTTTTCAGCCTCCGATTTTACTGTTATAATATATATCCCTGACGGCATGGCAGATGTTGAGATTCGCCCGTTATCCGTATTTCCACGACCGACTACGCTGCCTCCAAGATTGCATATCATATAAGTGGAACCGGAAGGAGCAATAACATTTATGTCGTCGCCACTGTCAACTACATTCGGATAGACACTAATGTCATCATCGTCATTGACATCTGAAATCCCTGTAGAGACGGGCTCGCCATAAACCTCGAACTCGTATAGTTGTGCGGAGTCGGTCACGCATGAATAAGGAATCTCAAGCTTAACATAACGTGCCGTGACAGGAACGTCAGGCTCATACGTTTTAATATTGCTGTCGTCAGATGTTACAGCCGTGACTTTTGTCCATTTCGCTCCGCCAGTTGTTTTATGGAAAGTTGCCATTTCATCATCTGTAGGAGCCTCATCAGACACATAAATGCGATATCCACTTATGTTGTCAGTCACACCATATGTCCGCGAATCATAAATGACAAACCTTCTGATGTTATATGTGTCTTCGAGATCAAGCACCACCCAATTTGTCGGATTAGACGCACCGTTATTATTGAAATTCCACGTCAGTGCGGTATTGTCCTTTATTCCGTCAATCAGATTAAGCGCAGTTTCCTTGAAGTTTTTAATGTTATACGAACCGAGAATCGTCTTTTTGCGACTTACGGGAATACGGGCATTATGAGATTCGTCCTTTTCTGCCAATATACCCCATATATCGAATCCATACACTCTCACAGCGTTGCCACCTCCTTTGCCCATCTCCAGCTTGACATACTTTGCACTGACCGGTTCCGGCAATATACACGTATGGCAAGACTCAGACGCGACACCGCTCTCATATCCCACAGTTGTGAACACACTTCCGTCCATACTTACAGATATCGAATATTCATCGGAGTTATCAAAATCCTCCATTGTCCTCGAATCATAAATATCGAAACGGTCCACATTATATATATCAGTAAGTTCAACAATGACATACGGCTTAGAGGCACTGCCGTTATAACACCATTTTGTTGTACGGTCCGAGTCAAGTATATTGTACGGTGACTCAGACTCACTCACCATTCCACTCGACCCATATATTCCCGCAACCTGCTTTCCGTAGCCATAAGTCGGACGCCTGCTGATTATTTGCGTGAGACTCTCATCCTCTTCTGTGGGTTCATGACCGTACACACTGAATTCGTATATTCTGGCTGCTCCGCCTTTATTCTGTTCGGCAGATACAATCCGAAGTCTCACTGCTGTCGTGACGAAAGGACGGTCAAGCACTATGTCGGTGGTGTTTGTAATGTTTTCGGACACACCTTCAACATCAACCCATCCGTTATTCACATATCTCTGCAAGTAATATTCAGACGTGATGTAATCTTCAGACTCCATTCCGGCATTCATAACGCGCCATCCTGTGACAGCCTTCGGAGCATCAAACCTGTATTCTATCCATTTCACCTGTGAACTGTTGTCACACCATTTTGTATATTCATCACCGTCAGCAGCCATCTCCGGTCTCTCGGAGTTGTTTGTATATGAAGAAGCGTTTATGGCAACTGGCGTAATCACAGGATCCGCGTGTTCCACCTCTTTATATGTATCTTCAGTATCCGTATGATTCAGAACCTTTATAACCTCTGACAACGGACGTGTGTCATCATTTACATTATCAGACAATGTTATGGCATATATGATAATGTCAGAATCGGTCGGAAGGGTGAGCGTCTTGCACCCGGCGTCGACATTGATAACATACTTATACATATATAAGAACTCGTATATTCCGTCTCTGTTTTCACCGGTGACATGAGAGTGAGTGGCAGTGAATGCCGTGTTTTCCAATCTGTATTCCTTTTTTATGTCACTGCTGTTGCTCCACACTCCAACATTTCCACTGTTGCTTTCTATTCTCAGCGAATGTTTTTTACCGTCGACGAGAAAGTCCGCTGTACTTCCGTCCTTGTTCAACGACGATGCGAGAACATACAGTTTCCTGCCGTTTGGCAACGACGGGAGCTCTATGGACTGTCCGTCGCACCTTACCGCATTCTTCTGACCGTCATCCCTGCTTCCCATACTGAACGTTATGCCGTCAGCCGTTATGTTGTCCTCAATAAGCTCCGCAGGATATGCATATTCAGTATCGGCGTCAGCTCTATCACTGTTCGGACTCATTACGTCTATGTTATATGCCATTTCCACAGCGACAGACGACGGAGAACCGCTCTGCCCTGAAGCGACAGAGTTGCCCGCAAACTGCAAGGCAAATGTCTTGGGATGGAATCTGTCTATATGGAATCTGAGTTTCTTACCAGAGAAATCCGCATTTCCAAGATGTTCCTCCACACCGTTCACCTCTTCTGCCGAAAGGATGTCGGACGCGAATTCCACCTCCACATCCTGACCTTCATTCGTAAGTTCGTAAAACCTGATGATGGTCTTGTCTGACTGTTCCGCCTTTTTGAGTGCCTTCACCGCCACATTCCCGTTGTTTACGCTGGCAAAGCAAAACTCCTTGCCCAACGCTCCGTCATGCCGTGTTGTCTGATAGACAAGCATGGGCTGGTTAAGCTTGTCAGCCTCCCACTGCGTGTCCGCGCTCCATTTGCCGGAATGTGAGAAGAACGAATATGTAAACTTGTTAAGCCCCAAATCCTGACGTCCCTGGTATGTATAGTTGCTGCCCACTTTAGGAGTGTGTATTAGCGTCAGTCTTATCTCATTATCCTTCTGCTTGTCCCATCCGTATTTGCAGTCGTTGAGAATCGATACACCGAACGTCCCGTCCTCATCCGTCACATCAGCCCATCTGTGTCCGAGGAATTCGCAATGTGCGTCAGTGTTGTTTGCATCCGTACTGTATGAGGTGCTGTTACTGTTCACATCAGCTCCTATGCTCAAATCATATGTCGCCAGCGGGTTGGACGCGGTAAGCGGGAATGTGGCTTTCAGCAGACGTTCACGTGTCTGCCAGTCCACTTCATTCACAAAATCTATCCTGTCATTGCATCCTGCGGACGAAAGACGTATGTACTGGCAGAATGTGGAACCGTTTTTCGTACGTGTGATTTTCAGACTCACACGCAACGGTCCGTTTTCCGCCACCTCAACATTGATGCCTTCATTGTCTACATATTCCCTTGGAGCTTTCTGCAACTGGTCACCATGTATCTCCCATGATGGCCACGACAATGATTCGTCGTACAGCATAGCGAGGCGTATCGGAGCCGACAGGAGTTCCTTGTTACCGAGTTTCTTGTCAATGATAGAACTTACGTCTCCGTTGCTGTCAATTGAAAGTCTGTACCGGTCGTTCTCCATTCCTTTCTCGTTTATCACAAGACCGGTTTCCGGCTCACCGTCTGAAACGGACGGCGCGACATTGTATGTGGCATACCCGAGCGAAGGAACGGTAGCCAGGAAAATGAACCTTACAGTCCCATTTCCGTTCTCCAATATCTGCGACGGTACGGTGTTTCCTTCCGAATCTGTGACTTTCAGACACGAAACGTCATCGACTACAGACATCGTAGCCTCAACAATATCAGTGCGGTCCTGCGAAAGCGGGTTGTAAACCACCAACGGCGTATTCTCACACCAGCTCGTGTTCAGACATGAGGCGACACCGCCAACCGCATTGTTAAGAGTACGCGAGAAGTCAAGCTGGTTAAGCACCTGGTCGTTTACAGAGTATTTGTATGCCTGGTTTATGCATGTTCCCGGAATGTCGTCATGAAACTGATGCCATAAAAGACGCACCCAGGCGTCGTTTATTGTTTTCTTCTGATAAGGCAACGTGCCGAGCCAGTCAGCCATGACCGATGCCTTTTCCGTCGCGTCGGCAAGCAGCTCACCCTTTCGCATCCAATATTTCAACATGGTGCGCGACGTATATCCTCCCACTCCATGAGCCCTCATGGGCAGTCCGTGCTCTATCGTGGGAATCTTGTCATATCCCATATGAAAAATCTGGTCGAGCATTTCAGTTGTCGAACCGAGCGAGACACTTAACGGACCGTCACTGTCCACACTTTTTGACAGCCAGTCGGCAGTCTCTTTGTCGAGCCCTCCTCCCCTGTCGCTCCTCGGACCTACATATTTTATAGTCGCAGGAATGCCGTAAGAGTCAATGTTGTCAGAAACCTCATTCTGCATTTGTGTGTCATAAGACATGTCCTTTCTGAACTCCTCATGCGCGTCATAAGGATTAAGTTTCAGCACAGAAAGCAATTCTGAGCCGTCGGTTCCTATCCATCTTGCAAACCGCGGCAGCTTATTGTATGCGTAAGCAGAGTTCCATGAAAGCTTCTGGCTATGGAAATACTTCATGCCGCAGTGCGACGCGACTGTAGGCAGAGACCACGGGAAACCGAAACAGTCAGGAAGCATTATGTCGCGTCCTCCTCTCACTCCGAACTCGTTGCGGAAGAAAGTCTGTCCATACAGGAAATTCCTTATCAGCGACTCTGCCGACCCGATGTTTACGTCATTGGCATCGACAGAGCCTCCAGCCACATGCCACTTGCCGTTCTTTACATATTCCTTCAGACGGTCATAACTGTCAGGATAATATTCCTTTGCACACATGTATTTTATGGCTCCCTCAAAATTGAACTCGAAATTGGGCGACGCCTTGTCCTCAAACCGATTGAAAGTCTGCTCCAGCGTATTCTTTATATACTCGCCTATCGTCTCCTTAACGGTCCAGTTCCATTGCGTGTCCAGATGTGAGTTTGATATGAAGAACAACTTCCTGTCAGCCACTTCTGCGGGTACGGGCTCGTCACTTGCGGTAACAGCCATTATCGCAACCGACGCATCTTCGCTCAGCAATTCTGCTGTAATGGACGATACTGCCTTATCCGTGCCCGTGACAGATACCGCATTCTCGAACAAAGCGTGGTTGTAATTTTGGTCGATGTTTCCCGATTTGTCTATTCTTCCCAATTGCCAGAAAGCCGTGCCGTTGCAGTCCGCAGTCTCACAATTGCTTATCGTCAGACGCTGTGTGTCGTCAGACGTCCCGTCAGAATAGTTTACTGTAACTGAGAGCTCGGCGTTTCCTACACCGGAGGTGCCGAGAATCCACAAACTTCTTGCAGATTGCGGCTCGTTGAAATCTATGGTTATACTTCTTCCATATTTCAACGCTGTCTGGTCGTTTTTTATCGATGACAGACAAAACGCGCACTTATCATTGAAGTCATTAAACGTATACGGCACATCAGAAAACAATCCCCTGATTTTTTCCGGAAGACCTCCCCTCGCTGTCCTATTATCGGAATAAAAACACCATCCGTCATCAAGAAACGAGTCATTGCCGTCCTCGTATGGTGTCAGTACAATGTCCGCATTATACCCTTTTAATCCTACAGGAACATAAGAGGCTGATAACAATAACGGGACACCAAATAGTAATAAAGTATGTAAAGCCCTTTTCATATTGGTAATTTTGTAAATAAAAAACGACATATATATGTATAAAAACAATCCCGGACTTTTTGTTGAAAACACAGAGGATATTTATCGTTATTTAACAATAAACGAGACGTATTTCAAAACGTTAACAATTGAAACACTGAAAAGACGAAAATAAAACGATGATAACTTATAACCTATGGATAAGAACAACAATGCAATGTCGTCACACCCACTCAAAATTATCCTTCCCTGCCCCTATTTCGAAATGCAGTTTCACAATACCCAAATCCATACTGGTATAGCCCACCACAGAAAAAAGGCGTCTGGCACGTACACAATGCCTACCGTCTTTCACTCCAGCATATTCAATGTAGAACTTCTGCTGATTCACAGCCGTAGGAGCCTTCAGTGCCGCGCGCACTCCTTTCTCAAACCATTCGGGCGTGGAAACACCAGCGTTGCTCACATCCTCCACGCTTTTGCATTTATGTTTCCTTCCCGCATCGTCAGGATAACCGAGCGAAATCATGCATGCCACCTTCTCTTCAGAATCCAGGGCGTAAGCACCTTTCACCTTCCTGTATGACAGACCAGCCCAACATGTACCAAGTCCAAGCTGCTGAGCCAACAGCACAATCTGCTCACCGTAATAGCCAACACGCTCGTCCAAATCGTCTGCCCTGCGTCCCGCCATTACAATATAATTCTCTACACCCGAGAACGAACCGTAAGCCAACATGCCGCTGAACCCTTTCTTCTCATTGAGCACAAGCTGTATGTGGAGGTTGCCCTTACTGTTACACTCGTCTATCTTAGCCCGCAGACAGTCAACGACTTCACGCTCCAATGGTCTGCTGATGTAACGTCGCACGCTGTGGCGCGCGTCTATTGCTTCTAATAATGTCATCATATATAAATACTTATTTATGCGTTGTTATGCTCTTTTATTAAAAAACAGTGCCAGCGAGCGCAATGGGAGCTTGCTCACGGATTGCCGAGCGCAGCCTGTTTTCTGCTGGAACATAATTTTAATCAGAAATACATATCATTTATAATAGCATTGCAAGATTAGTGAAAAAAATCGAGATAAACGCAATTATACATATGAAAAACATTGGCATTATTCTTTAAAAAAGACTCCGCTTATGGATAAGGAACCAATCAGAAAAGCTGCATTTGCGCGTTTCACCCAAGATTTACAGTCTTTGCCACAGTTATGTTCTCGAAAAAACAACATGCGTTTATCGCATTAAAAGAGACGGTATCCGCCTGAGAAAACGTATAAAAAAGAGGATTCTCAGATGGCAGAGACAAAATAGCGTGTCCGTGTAATATGTATGAACGGAAAGGAATATACGTATAGCGTCAAATGGCTGAGAATCGTGCAGAAGCAGACAGACATTCTGCTGACTGCTTATACACGAGTTTTAAAGCGATTATAAACTGGTTTTAAAACAGCAACACAACACACTGAGCATCAGTAAATTATGCAAACAACATCAGTAAAGTCATCTTTCCGCGCTACAGAAAAGCCCCTTCCGTCGCACAGGAAAGGCTCTATGAGCGCGTGAAAAAGCCTGTATGGCATGCCGGAACGGTCTTTTCCGAGCCGGTATATTTCATCTATGACAGAGGAGACAGCACCCGACTGTTCACGAAAAGAACAGAATCCGTGCGTTCTGTATGAATAACACCGGACCATATGCGGTTTGTTGTGATATCCGTAACAGAAAATACAGCAAGAACGGGATGAATGTATCCGTGCATTACATCTGTTTTGTTGAAATATTTTGTCAATATTTTTTACTTCACACTCAGCCTTTACCACCGATTCATATCAAGACCCCACAGCCTCGGATTGCAATATATACAGCCTTGCCGGACTCCACCTTCTCACCGTATCCTCATAAATTCCTTACGCCACACAGCCTTTCACACATACGACATCTGGCATGACCGCGACAAAACTGCACATAAAGCACGTCTCTGCAACATAAATCCACAGCTGGTCGACGAAACCTGTTAGCGTTTCTATTGAGTAATTGAATTTACTGTAATGAGAAAATTAACAACATATGGAATCGTCATAACAATCCCTTTGTACTTGGAAGTTCGTAATGGAATATATCACGTCTCACAGCCATCCTTACAGCTCTTGCAAAAGCCTTAAATACACCTTCTATTTTGTGATGTTCATTTATACCTTCCGCACGTATTTCAAGATTCATCTTCGCCGTATCGCTAAGACTCTTAAAGAAATGAAAGAACATCTCTGTAGGCACATCACCAATCTTCTCTCTATGGAAGTCGACGTGCCAGTTTATCCAAGGTCTTCCTCCGAAATCCAAGGTTACAAGACAAATACAGTCGTCCATTGGAAGACAATATCCATATCTCTCTATTCCACGCTTATCCCCCAAAGCCTTAAGCAGACATTCTCCTATGGCAATTGCCGTATCCTCAATTGTATGATGTTCGTCAACATTCAAATCTCCGTGAGTATGTACGGTAAGATCCATCATACCATGCTTGCCTATTTGCTCCAGCATATGGTCGAAAAAACCTAAGCCTGTCGTTATGTCACACATTCCGGTTCCATCAACATTGACGCTCACATAAATGTCTGTTTCACGCGTCTTTCGTCTGTATTCCGCAATTCTTTCTCCTGCAAACAGAATTTCCGCGATTTTATCCCACGTTATACCATTCTTGCCCAATATAAGAGCCTTACACCCCAAATTCTCTGCAAGCATCCTGTCGGTATCACGGTCACCTATTACATAACTGTTGCCCAAATCATACTCCGGGTTGTGCATATACTTTGCCAACATCCCTGTTCCGGGCTTGCGCATAGGAGAGTTGTCCTCAGGGAAATGCCGGTCAATCAGCTGCTCGTCAAATACAATTCCCTCCCCTTCCATAGTTTTCATAATGAAGTTGTGTACAGGCCAGAACGTCTCTTCAGGAAAGGAATCAGTTCCCAATCCGTCCTGATTGCTTACCATAACCAACCGGAAATCAAGCCTGCTGCATATAAAAGAAAGATTACCTAATGCTCCTTTTACAAATTTCAACTTGTCAAATGAATCTATCTGTTCATCAGCCGGCTCTTCTATCAATGTTCCGTCACGATCTATGAACAAGAGTCTTTGCGGTTTCATTCAATTCAATGTTATTCTGTTTTGTTCTTATTCGTACTTCTATACGTCCATATACATAATACATTACAAAAAACATCCACATACTGATGTATAATGCAATAAAATAAACCACGACACTCACAATATAGTCCAATATATTGAAGTATTCAGGCAGACCGTTCGGGTCTCCTATTGTCAAGCCGTATGCGTTATTCTGAAACGCAATGTACATTACAGAACGGGGCATTCCTATCACCACATATAACACCGCAACTATAATGGCACATAATACCAGAACCAGAGCAATAAATCCCCAATATCTCCATCCGTTACGATATGCAGCTCCAAAGACAGACCATATTCTTGATTTTGACTCAAACAGATATTTCATCACAGAATAATTTAGCGGAATGGCTGCAACAATAACCAACACCGTGAGCACTCCCATGCAGACAGCATAAACTGTATCAATATGATCCGGAGACTTCCCGTTCCCGAGCAATAAAAGTATTACTGTCCCTGCAACAATCATTATCACCGCAAAAATGAAAGCCAGAATCGTCATCGACAAGACAGCCTGCAAACAATATATATAATTGCGTTTGCGTGATTCTTCATTAAGTAGTGACATAACGGATGTTCCAAGCCAGCTTACGGCAAATATTGATGGAATCAAAAGCACAAGCTGCATCCATGGCAATGCGTCAAAGAATACAGAAACACTGATTACTGCCGAACATACCAAAGCTGCCAGCCATGTTCTGCGGAATATTGTTGCAAAATTATTAAACATCAGTTCATAAGCTGAATGTATACAGCTTGAGTAACTGCGATCC
>ERZ791859.1250-NODE-1250-length-11921-cov-2.481038_pt1 | contig 11921 bp, 9 predicted proteins | sample MGYA00509943_ERZ791859 | MGnify/ENA primary metagenome ERZ791859 (study PRJEB30046, sample SAMN00792065) | human gut metagenome | study: EMG produced TPA metagenomics assembly of the A metagenome-wide association study of gut microbiota in type 2... | reverse complement strand
CAATCCTGCAATAGGTGCCTTGAAAATACCTGCAATGGCACCGGCAGCACCACGGGAACCTAATATTGCCGCATCTGCTCCGCGGAGCAGACTTAAACTGGACATATCACTGGCTTGCAGGGTGGTCAGGATCTCATTGTCATCCTCGTACACTACATCGTCAATCACGATAACAGGCTGTTGCGGATTGTTGCGTATATGTATTTCGTTTCCATTCATTACGCTAACTCCCGGCAGTCTCATTACTGCATCAAAGGCTGTATGTGCACCGTATTTTTCCAGTTGCTCTCCTTCGACAGTATAGGTGTTGATTCCTCCTGTATAAATACTTGTTGAACTGGGCTTTTTCCGGTTTCCTGTAATCAGTACTTCTTTCAGATTGTAGACTCTTATGCCGCCTTCCATGTAATATTGGTCGCGGGTATTGAGCAAATAGTCTTCCATAAAGGTTGCTGCTCCGTCACGGAAAGGGGATTTATGGAAGGCAACCGGATACTCAGGTTTTTCTATTTCAATATCAACTCCGGCAAAACCTCTCTTTGTACGTGCTTGTATGAGGAAAGTGGTACTGTCTCTGAATGAGGTATTGACTATAAATTCTCCTTTCTCGTCTGTGGTTGTTGTGGCGATAATGTTTTGTTTAGGAGCTAATAATACGATAGGTCCTTTTTTTACATTCCCTCCGAAGAAACCTTTAATACGCCCACTGATAGTCTGTCCTTTCTCAATATAATTACTGAAGTTCAATGAGGGAGCACGCAGTACATTATCAAATTTGTATCTGCGCCAGCCATGTGTCATCATCAAGAAATCTAACGAGCGTAGGGTTCGTGCATCTTGGCGGAGAAAATAGAACCCCGGGTCTTCCACATATCCTTTCAGATCGGAAGTCAACAGTAGGTTTGATACAATGTTGTCAGCGAGAGAATCCGGTTGGATACTTTTCCGGTTGGTAATGCTGACGGAGAAACTACCGTTTACAGGATTTCCCTTGTCGTCTTTTATTGAAATATTTAATGATACTTTTTCTCTTTTTTCGTATGTCGGTCGGTCCGGAGTTATTTGCCATTGGGGAGTTTTGCGGTCGGGAACAAAGACTAGCCGTTCGCTGAGCGCATTCCCTTGCTGGTCGATTAACATGAAATGAGTGATCCCTTCTGTAAACAGGCTGTCATTCATTTTTCCGAAAGTCCTTGTCGGATTAATAGGTTGAAGTATGGAAAGTTTTCCACGGGTGTGAGCAATGAGAAATAGCTTTTGAGGCCATTCTGTTGCCTCTGTTTTCTGAATCTCATAACGTATTTCCTGTTTATAGTGACTTATGGAAAGTGTGATTCCCTTTTGTTCGATAGCCGGGAGGTCAAATCGTTTGGTAACTCCATCGCTGGACGTAGCCATTACGTAATAGGAACTGCCGTTGGAAGGGTTTAATGTGAAAATCCCCATTCCTTTGTGCTCGGAATGAAAAGATGTCAGTGTATCTCCTTGGGAATCCAGTAAGAAACCTTCTATTTCTTTGGAGAATCCGTCTGCTCCCTGAGCTTTGAACGCTATGTTCTGGTGCTGAACAGCAAGTAGTGCGCCTCCTTCCGGGAAAAAAGTGACGTCAAAGTCATTCGTAAATGTCGGCAAATAAAAAGTCTTTTTATAGATGTATTGCGGGTCGTCAAATTCCACTTCAATGCTGCGGGCAGCAGTTGGCTTCAAATCCGGTAAGGAAATGGAAATCAGTCCGTTTTCATCTGTCTTTTTTCTCCCTTTATCTTTTATTTTTCCGTTTACGATAAACCGATACCGGATTGCTGTGTTCTTAAAAACCTCTTGGGTATTGCTGGTAAACTTGACTTTTGCTGTATAATGGGTATCGTCCTCTTGTTGATATTTGATGTTTGAAAGGATGGTGTTATCTATGGAGTTTCCGATTTTCAGATTACGTGAATAGAAGAATTCCGGTCCTTCATTCAACATCCAGTTACTGTATCCTCGCAGGTAGTAATCACCGGCGGGGAGGGGAGGAGGCAGGGTAAAAGCATTGTGGAAACCTAAAGAGTCTCTACGGATTTTTTTTCGTTCTACGATCGAGTCGGAACGATTGATTAATTCTGTAATGATAAAGTTACTCTGGCTATCATCTTGGTGGGTAATGGCATTTATCAGGTAGCCTTTGAACCAGATTTTCTCTCCGGCACCGTAAAATGGTTTGTCCAGGTGGAGATAAACCTTCTCATGGGGTATTTTCTCTAACAGGCTAAAATTGGCAATAACCGTATCTTGCATACTTTGTGCTGATAGCATTGAAGTTGATAATAACATTCCTGTTATCAGAGCTATTTGACATATTTGTGTCAGTAAGGTAGTTTTGCTTTTCATACGATATATAATGTTAGAGTGTTAACTTTTGTGCATCCAGATAGAAAGTACTTTTCGTTTGACTGCGAGTATATTAATGATTGATACGATAAGGAACAGAAGAATACCCATGCCGATAGCTGCCCATAGTGAACCTGTTTCCAATTGGGGGAATAGCAGGCGGATACTTTCTATGTAATAGCTACGCAGCCAGGTTACTAATCCGATAGATAGCAGTAATACAACGATGTTCAACCCTACTGTGAGTATCTGATAAGGCAATGCTACTCTATTGGGGCTGTATCCTATTAATAAAAGACTTTCCAGCTTGGTCGTATTTTTTTGTAGCAGTAAGAAGATGCTTAACATCAGGATATAGAATGAAAGGATACTGATAAATAGGCCGACTCCCAGCACAATACCTACAATCAGGCGAAGGAAATAGGTCGTCTTGCCTGCATCCAACTTTCCGTCTTCCGTTTCATATCCTTTCTTTTGAAAATAACCGGCAATGGAGGAATCCGCAGGATTGCTGACTTCAATAATCAGTCGTGCCGGTTGTGCTTCCGCATTCGGGGCAAAGTTCTTGTTGGCCCATTCCATAAAAGACTGGGGGACCAAAATGGTGTTCAGTCGATTGGAGAAACCGACGATATTTCCTTTATACTGCTCTACCCGGCCATTTCCGCGCATCATGATGTCCATTTGGATCAGACTCATTAAGCCTTCCGATAGCTTGGGCAGGCTACGGCTTTGGGCAAAGCCGAAGTTATAAAGATTCAGGTAATTGCGGGGAATAATGATAGGAATGGTGTGTGTGGCTTCATCAAAGTGCCATTTATCGAGTTTAATATCAACAAATTCATCGGGAACCGATTCGAAAAACATATCGGTGGAAAGATGAATACCAGCTTCCTGCATACCCAGTCCCGCCGAAACTTTGAATTGGGAGGGGGTAAAAGCTCCGATTGTCTTGGTAAACGATTGTTTCTTCAGGTCGGCGATGTCTTCGGCAGAGAATGTGTTGTTTTTTCCTGCAAAAGAGCCGAGCGTGCTAATCTTCTTTGTGGCTATGATGAAATCTTTCTTCATAAAGCTGTCTCCTTCGGTGAATACCGGAATGATATCTTTATAAAACTGTACACTAAGCAATACAATCATCATACCGAATAGATTGGCTAAAAAGAAACCGGCTAACTGGCCGATACTGATATGTTGGCGGAGAAGTTTCCAGACAAGGGCTGACATTTTATTTATGATTTACAAATTATAATTTACAATAACTCATTACTCGCCACTTATCATAGCTGGAGTATGCGTTGATAAGGCAACTCAATATGTTTTCCTATGGAAGTGGCGATTACTCCGGCTTGTTGCTTTTCAGCTTCGCCAATAATAAGTTCTCCCATGATGCGGCTGTTGTCATCATCCAGATGACTGATAGGTTCATCCAGAAAAAGGAAATCGAAAGGCTGGCAGAGTGCTCGGATAAAGGCAACCCGTTGTTGCTGCCCGAACGAGAGTTTACCGGCCTTTACATTCAGCTTGTCCGAAAGTCCCAGTTTCTCGAAGAAGGCTAGGATTTCTTTCTTCTTTTTGTATCCGGTAAGATTATTTTTCAGTTGTACATTTTCAAGAGCAGTCAGCTCGGTGAAGATACGTAAATCTTGAAAAAGCATACTCAGTGAATGCTTTCTCAGGTCTACCCATTGCTTCACAGAATATGCTTTGATATTAGTCTCATCGAAATTGATAATCCCCTGATAGTCGTTGCGATAGCCATAAATATAGCTGCACAATGAAGATTTTCCGGTGCCGGAAGCCGCTTCTATCAGACACATTTCCCCTTTCCGGAAGATAAGATCCTGATGCCATATATCCGAAGTCACCGAATTACGGTCAGCAAACACTTGGGGAAGTGTTTGCTGTAAATGAATGCTATTCATGCCGTTTGTTTACGAATTACATACCGGTAAATTGTTTGCCGAAGTCAACGATTAATTTGAGCGCATTGACGTCTTTATCTTTCAGGCAAAGGTCGATTTCGCTTGTTTCTCCTTCTGAACTAACGGACAGATAGGAAACTTTTGATAACATCTCAGAACCGGTCCGGAACTTTTCACCACCAAATCCGATCAGCATTTTAACAACGGGAAGTTCAAGTATAGCTTCTGCGTTGATAGCCATGAATACGTTTTTTCCCTTCATTTCCGATGCATACGGAGCGTCTTTGATAGACTTGTCTGCCGCTTTTTCTATATTTTTGTAGAGTAACTCGTCATTGGTGGCATACATTTGTTTGTCTTTGATACCAAAGAATACGTTCATTCCTTTACTCTTATAGACATATTCGTTTTTGCCCAGTTCCAGAATATCTTCTCCTTTTTTCAGTCCCAATGCCTGCTTGTTCTTATAAAGGGCTTCGAGTGCATTGCCGTTTTTTACGTCTGCATACACTATAAAGGTAGGAGCGCTGTTCATGGTTACGTTGATTAACCCTGCGGAGATATCACCGTTGAAGGAACTGAACAATTCTTTAACTTCATCTGCTTTGGAGATAGATACTGTGTTACGGAATTCCTTATTTTCACTTAGGAGATTATAAAGACCTTCTCCTTTTATACCCAGATTGACAAACATCAGGGTAGAAGCCGGGAAGTATTTTACGAACGTATTGTTTGCTTTTCCAAATGCTTCCAACTGTTTTTTCATCAAAGCTTTTACAGCCTCGTTCTCCGTGTAATTTTCTGTTTTCAAGGCAATTCTTCCTTTTTCAAAGTTTAATCCGGCTATTATGGTTATGTCTTCTGCTTTCACTTCAGCGGGAAGTCCCATACTGACTTGCTCTTGATAAGGTGCAGGAATAGCTGCCATGGAAGCGAAGAAATTGATGTCACTTTTTTGTTTTTCCATTTTCTGGAAAGCGCCGGATTTCGCAATGCTGTTATCTGCGGTTTGTTTCAACAGATTGGTGATGCCTTCTTTGGCTTTTTCTATTTGAGATGTTCCTTTTACGGAAATGAGCATTACGGCAGAATTGTTGAAAGCGACTAAACCTCCGTTCATGGTTGTAAAGCTATATCCAGCTGCTTCGTTGATTGGTTGGCAGATTTGCTCTTTTACCATTATTTCCAAGGAAGCGTGCAGGTCATCTTCGCTTTTGATTTTCGCAACTGCGGTAGAGTATGGAAAAGAGGGCGAAGTAAATACGTAGACAGGAGCTTCTACGTCAATTCCCGATTCACTGGGGTTATTCATCACTTTTTCTAATTGTTGGAAAGTGGCAGCGTTCATTCCACTTTTTAATGCTTCCAATACTTTTTGCTTGGCAGCTTCATTCTCTTTATCATTCAATCCGGCCTTACTAGCCAAGGATTTTAGATTTATAGAGGTAACAACCGTAGCATCAGCCGGTATTATATTGGTATATTCCACTGTTTTGGAACATGCTGCCAGGAAAACAATCAGTACTGCAAGTACCGAGAGTCGTGAAATCATTTTCTTTGCCATACTCATATTTTTTAATGGTGTATAAATTTCAATTTAACTGTTCTTTTATTGTTGATTTAGCAGATTCAACGTGTGGCAAGCCACCAATGCCGCTGTTTCTGTCCGAAGTCGTGATTTACCCAGGCTGATCGGCGTGAATCCCCGTTCAATAGCTTTTTCTACTTCGCCCTCACTGAAATCTCCTTCCGGGCCGATCAGCACCAAGGCGTCTTCTCCGGCTTTTAGTACGTCCTTCAGCAGAGGTTTCTCACCTTCGTAGCAGTGAGCGATAAACTTCTGTCCCTTAAACTCCTGATTGATGAATTTATTGAAATCTGTCATCTCATTCAGTTTCGGCAGACGGGCTTTGAGTGATTGTTTGATTGCCGAGATAAGAATCTTTTCGATCCGTTCGTTCTTGATAACTTTACGTTCCGAGAACCGGCAGTTGAGAAATGTCAGTTCGTCGAATCCTATTTCAGTGGCTTTCTCGGCAAACCATTCATTACGGTCCATATTTTTAGTTGGTGCCATGGCGATGTGCAGGTGGCACGGCCATAGTGGTTTTTGGAAAATTGTCTCTTTGATAGCTACCAGACAACGTTTGTTGGTTGCTGCCGTAATTTCTGCCTTGTAGAAACTACCCTTTCCATCGGTAAGGGTGATTTCGTCTCCGATACTTAACCGCAAGACACGGGTACAGTGCTGTGCTTCTTCTTCCGGAAGCTCATTGGTTTTCTGTATATCGGGAGTATAAAAAACGTGCATATAGTAATTATTGATTTTTATTTCTTTGATTGATCTGGTCGCGTATTTTAGCGGCCAATTCATAGTTCTCGTCTTTAATAGCCTGCTCCAATGCTTGTTCAAGTGTTTTGGAAGTGGCACTGCGCGATGACGATTCATGTTCTTCTTCCATAGATTCCTTGTCACCAACTGTTTCTTCAGAACGGTTCCTTTCTTCATCCGGTATGCGCAGGCATTCCCGGTCGAGGATAGATTCATAAATCAGAATCGGGCAGTCGGCACGTACCGCCAATGCAATGGCGTCCGATGTACGTGCGTCAATACGTATAATATCTTCGTCTCTTTTCAGGTAAACATAAGAGTAGAAAATACCGTCTTTAGCTTTGTAAATCAGCACACGTATCAGGCTTACCCCCAATACGGTAAGGCTTGTGGTGAATAAATCGTGTGTTAACGGGCGTGGAGTTTTAATTCCTTTCAGATACAACGCGGTAGCCTGGGCTTCGGCGGGACCGATGATGATAGGCAGTTGCCGTTCACCGTCCACTTCACCCAATAGCATTGCGAATGCACCTACCTGCGCTTGGCTATTTGTGATATTTAAAACTTGTAATTCTACCTTTTTATCCATTGTTTTTTACTTAATTTGTTTTACTCTCCCGTCGGTGCTTATACTTGAATACCAAGGCAAACAGAATTCCGATAACCAACGCATACGCAGCAAAAATCAGCCAGATATCCGTCCATTCCCGACTCACCAATTTGCCGTCGGCATATACCGAGAAAGCATCTACCACAGCTCCGCTGGCATATCCTCCGATGATAGCTCCCAGACCGTTAGTCATCATAAAGAACAACCCTTGAGCACTGGCACGAATGGAGGAATTAGTCTCTTGTTCAACAAACAAGGAACCGGAAATGTTGAAGAAATCAAACGCCATGCCATAAACAATCATGGAAAGAATCAACATCCACAATCCGCCTCCCGGATCTCCGAAGCCGAACAAACCGAACCGGAATACCCATGCAAACATACTGATTAACATCACTTGCTTGATGCCGAAATGCTTCAGGAAAAACGGTATAGCAAGAATAAACAGTGTCTCGGACATCTGTGATATGGATAGCAGGATAACCGAATGTTTCACCCCGAAAGAATCTGCAAACTCCGGAATACCGGCAAAACTGCCTAGAAACAGGTCACCGTATGTATTGGTTATCTGTAAAGCCGCCCCCAAAAGCATGGAGAAAAGGAAGAAAATTGCCATTTTCTTTCTTTTAAATAACACCAATGCATCCAGCCCGAAAGCCGAAAGCAGTGATTTGTTTTCTGTTTTGGCGGGTTTACAAGCCGGAAGGGTGAAAGAATAAACTCCCAGTAACAGTGCGGATATGGCGCCGACATAAAGTTGGGCGCTTGAGTTTTTGAATCCGGTAAGGTCTACCGCCCACATGGCACAGATAAAACCGATCGTTCCCCATACGCGGATAGGGGGGAAATCTTTGATTAAATCACATTTATATTGCTCCAATGCATTGTATGAAACGGTATTGGCTAATGACAAAGTAGGCATATATACCAATAGATTGAGTAACATGGCCCAATACATCTGGTCGTATCCCGTAGCGGTGGAAGCGTAGAAAAGACAGGCTGCACCTACAATGTGGCAAAGTCCGTATAAACGCTCTGCATTAAACCATTTATCGGCAATGATACCGATAATGCCGGGCATCACCAAAGAGGCAATTCCCATAGTGGCGAAAATGGCTCCGATTTGTCCTCCTTCGAAATGGAGTTCTCTGCCCATATAGCCACCTAGTGAAATTAACCATGACCCCCAGACAAAAAATTGCAGGAAGTTCATAATAATCAAACGAACTTTTATGCTCATGACTTTTTTAAATTTGTGTTTCTCTTTTGCTAATAATAGATGCAAATATAATATTTTCGTTGAATAGGTGGACAAGTAATTTGATAAAAAGGGGATAAAAATGGCATAAATGCGAAGAAGGAAGAATATCTATGATAAAAAATAAGAATGGAAAGGGTATATAAAAAAAAGAAGGCTATCTATCCCAGACAGCCAATCTTTGTTAACCTTAAATCTAATACCATGAAAAACACAGTGCAAAGATAAGTGGTTTATGTTATACAACATAATGTTTCATTGAAAAACTGCATATTGTTAACTCTAATTAACTTTGAATACTCCTTTTTTCTGTTACTGCCTCCTGATTTCCTCTTATAATATTCTTTTTTATCCTTCGAGTAGAAATCTGGTTCCGACATCTTGCCGGACTTATTCTACGTAGAGTACAAGTCCTTTCAGATATTCGCCTTCTGGATGATAGATATTCACCGGATGATCGGCAGGTTGGGTGAGCTGGTGCAAGATACGCACGCTGCGTCCCGACATGGCGGCTGCGGTGAATACTGCTGTGCGGAAATTATCTTTGGTTACTACCTGTGAGCAGGAGAAAGTAAACAAGATACCACCCGGCTTGATTTTCTCGAATGCTTTGGCGTTCAGTTTCCGATAACCCTGCAATGCATTCCGCAACGCATCCTTGTGTTTGGCAAATGCGGGTGGGTCGAGGATAATCAGGTCGTACTGGTCGCCCATACGGTCGAGGTATTTGAAGGCGTCTTCAGCGAATGCTTCATGGCGGGGATCACCAGGGAAGTTCAGTTCCACATTCTTGTTGGTCAGATCGATTGCTTTCGCAGAGCTGTCTACCGAGTGGACGAGCTTTGCACCTCCGCGCATGGCGTAGAAAGAAAAGCCTCCGGTGTAGCAGAACATATTCAGTACCGAGCGATCTTTGGCATACCGTTCCAATAACGAGCGGTTTTCGCGTTGGTCTACAAAGAATCCCGTTTTCTGGCCTTTCAGCCAGTCTACATGAAACTTCAGACCGTACTCTTGTGCAATATTATCATTGCTTCCTCCTTTCAGGAAACCATTTTCGGGGAAAAGGTCGGCTTTGAAGGGGAGCGTTGTTTCTGATTTATAATAGATATTTTCAATCTTGTCACCCATGACTTCGGACAAAGCCTCGGCGATCACCATGCGGTCTACGTGCATTCCTGCCGAGTGAGCTTGCATGACGGCAGTTTTGGCATAAATATCAATCACCAGTCCGGGGAGATTGTCACCTTCACCGTGTACGAGACGATAGGTGTCGTTGACCGGATTGATAGCGATTCCAATGGCACAACGCATGTCGTATGCAATTTCCAGTTTGCGTTTCCAGAAATCATGGTTGATCGGTTCTTGCCGGAAAGAAAGCACACGTACGGCGATACTTCCGATCTGGAAGTGTCCTTCGGCGATAAATTCTTTCTTGGAGGTGTATACTTCTACAACTTCACCTTCTTCGGGTTCTCCGTCGAAACGGGAGATAGCACCGGAGAAAATCCAGGGGTGAAATCTTTTCAGCGACTCTTCTTTACCGGGTTTGAGGTATACTTTATGCATAGTGTTTTATTTATCTGATTCTATTAAATGTTCTTCTTTCTTTTCTTCGGGAGCTATTTCATAATTACCTGTCCGCTTTAGTTCTTGCAGCAGGTTGTAGATGTTGAGGCATGCCCAGGCGTCGGTGGCGGCGTATTGTTTTTGTCCATCACTCAACACATCCGCTTCCCAATTGGACAGTCGTTGCGATTTGGAAATTTTTTCCTTAAATAAAATGGCATAAATCTTTTGGAGGCTTTTGTCCTGTATGCCGAACTGACGTACATAGTCCTGCAATTCGATACAACTCTGTTGGTTGAAAGGAGCACGTTTATGCAACATCATAAAGTCGTCTTTCAGCGAAAGCCCCACCTTAATAATTCCCGGGTTCTCAAGCAAGTCAACCAATGGCTGTGTAAGTCCCGTCATATTGAGCCGGAACAGAAAACAACATTCTTCGGAAGAAATCTGGAGAAGCGCTACTTTGTGTGATTGCCCTTTTGTGAAAGAGGCGTTTCGCTGTCGATACCCAATATCGGCTGCGACAACAGGTAGGCTACCGCCTTTTCCGTTTCCGATTCCGATTGGATAACATGGATTCTTCCCGGAAAAACTACTTTCGGGAGTTCCTTTAATTCGTCTTTATCAATGGTTCTTCTTACAATCATTTTTATTTTTCATCATCGTGACAATGGCAACTGCCTTCGTGGCAGTGACATTCGTCGTCATGGCAATGACAACCGCCTTCTTCACAACAACTGTCGTCTTCGCTTGGTTCGTAAAATCCTTCTTCGTTGTTTTCTTCCTCTTCTTCGTTGTCCTGCAGATTATACTTCACGTCGTGGAGGGCGCGCAGTGTATTAACCAGCTTTTGTCCCCACAACATTCCGAAGTTTTCCTGACAAATGGCCAGCGAATCGTTCATCGTTTCGTTCAATCCCAGTTGGAAAACAAAAATAAAGTCTTTGATATCTTGATAAATATCAGCCAAATCTTCAGATATGGACTTCTTGATAGGCTGGTCGCTGTATACCATATCCTGCACAAATACGTCCAGATAATCATCCTTGTCTCCCATTAATCCTGCAAGGTTGATACGAAGAATTTCATAAATTTCTTCAGTCACATACGTCTCGGGCGCCTCATCCCCGATCGTCTCACACTTCGGCAGCATGGAGGCTTTGAGATAGAGTAAAGGCAGTATTTTCAATGATGTATCAACGAAAGTGCTGCGCTTCATGCTTTCGGCACGTTCGAGGAATGCACAAAATTCGGCGGCTACCGTTACGAACTCAATTACATTCTTATCAAATATCGTTTGGCTTTCTTTTTCCATAATCAGCGTTGATTTGAAACGCAAAGGTAAGAAAAAGGATTGAATGAGCGTAGCGCTCGTTATTTTTTTATTATTTTTGCGGCTTAGATTACGATTCCAATTTTATAAAAAGAATAAAAGACTCATGGCAAAAAAAAAATTAGATAAGGAGGCCGAACGTACTTCCTCTTCTCCGGGTAAAATCGCAGCAATTTTAAAGAATGAGACTGTCCACTTTGTTATCGGATTAATGTTGGTCATTTTTTCCGTTTATTTATTGTTGGCTTTTTCCTCTTTCTTTTTCACGGGAGCTGCCGACCAGAGTATTATCGACAGTGGAAATCCGGCAGACCTGTCGGCAGTCAACAATCATGTGAAGAACTATGCCGGTTCGCGTGGGGCGCAGTTGGCTCATTACTTGATTAATGATTGCTTCGGTGTCTCTTCCTTCTTTATTCTTGTCTTTTTGGCGGTGGCAGGATTGAAGTTGATGCGTGTGCGTGTTGTCCGTCTGTGGAAGTGGTTTATAGGTTGCACATTGTTACTGGTATGGTTCTCTATAT
>ERZ791859.1248-NODE-1248-length-11955-cov-1.993025_pt1 | contig 11955 bp, 10 predicted proteins | sample MGYA00509943_ERZ791859 | MGnify/ENA primary metagenome ERZ791859 (study PRJEB30046, sample SAMN00792065) | human gut metagenome | study: EMG produced TPA metagenomics assembly of the A metagenome-wide association study of gut microbiota in type 2... | reverse complement strand
AAAATCGTACTGATTTCTGTAGCAAGGACGTTGCCCTTTCGGGTCCTCAAGGTGTATTATCTTCTTTATTATCATCCTGACCTGTTATATTTACAACCTGTGCTATTGTATCAACATAACCGTCATATGATACACACGCTTCGCCCTGCCCTGCATATATTCTGTAATATTCACCTGTCGGATAAATATCATTTAAAATTGAATTCTTTAATGTATATTCCGACTGTGATTCTACCGAATCATAAAATGTATATGACGGCACATACTCTCCTGCAAGGAAATTTCCCGCACCACTTATTACTCCGGCAAGAACATTTCCAATTGCATTTTTACCTCCACAAAAAATAAAATAAAACACAATTGTCAATATCAGCATTATTATCAAAAAAACAGCACGTCTATATTTTTTCACCGACATTTCCCGCCTCCGCTATGCACCGCCTGATTTATTCCCGGCTACACTATCTATATGAACATCTGTAAAACTTTATGCATAAACAAGTTCATTTATTGATTCAGCTATAATTTCTGCTGTAATCCGTATATTTTCATCAATATCTTTCGGTGTAACATACATATCCGAAAGGTGTTTGGGAATATTTTCATAATCTTTCGTTACATCACCTATTATCGTTGCTGCATCTATTACTGTCGGCACTCCCACTGCAATCACAGGGACTCCTATATTATCCGATGTTATCCCTGTTCTGTGATTTCCCACGCCTGACCCCGGATTAATTCCCCTGTTTGAAATCTGGATTGTCTTATTAAGTCTCTGTGTGTTTCTTGCAGCCAATGCATCTATAACAATAATCACTCCGGGATCAATCTCATCTGCTATCCCTTTTATTATGCTCGAAGTCTCTATTCCTGTCTGTGCCATAACTCCCGGAGATAATGCTGACAGCCTGACTGAAATTTCATCTTTTTCACCATGTATATGACTGTTTATTATTAATTTATCAACAACATCGGGTCCCAGTGAGTCCGCTGTTACGTTCCTGTTTCCAAGCCCAACAACAAGCAGTTTGTTATTTTTTGATATACATGGACGTATTAACGCATCTATCTGTCCGGAAATAATCTCTATTACTCTCTCATTATAAAAATCATCATTTTCACCGAGACCCTCTGCTTCTATAGTTATATATATGCCCGCTTTTCTATTAAACAGTTTTTCACCTTCCTCATTTATTATCTCTAGTGTCGTCACTTTTACCAAAGACACTTTATCAATATGCTCTCTTACAATTACACCACTGTAACGGCTGTCACTTTTGTCAACAGCCTCATTAAGCTCAACTGCAAGGTCCGTTCTTATATTTATATTTCCCATAAACAGTCACTCCTTTTGAATATTATTCTTTTATATCTATATTCTTGTCAGATTAACTGCTTTTTATTGTAATTTATAAAATTTATTATATTTTTTATTGACATAATCACATCGATATTATAGAATACAGAGGTATGTTTACATTAGATCGTCCGTGTCCGGCTTTAATGCAAAACAAATCACAATTAATTTAACTAATAATAAATATTTTTGGAGGTGTACGGATTTGGCTAACATTAAATCTGCGAAAAAGAGAGTCCTTACAAGTCAGGTTAGAGCTGATAGAAATAAGGCTGTTAAATCAAGAGTAAAAACTTATATCAAGAAGGTTGACGCTGCTGTTGCTGCTAACGACAAGGAAGCTGCTCAGGCTGCTCTTCCAGTTGCTATCGCTGAGATTTCTAAGGCTGCTTCAAAGGGAATTTTCCACAAGAACACAGCTGCAAGAAAGGTATCTCGCATAACAAAGGCTGTAAACTCTTTATAATTTATAAAAAAGCACTGAATGTTCGTCACCCACTCACATTCAGTGCTTTTATTTTGTCCTGTCCACAATTGAACCATTCGTTGGACCATTATGTCTTATGGAACTGCATGTCAAAGTTTTTACCTGCTCATCATATTCTTGAACCATCTTCCTGTATCTGATAAATCATCATCACTCCAGTCACTCAACTTATCACACCACGAATTTATAAGTGCAGACGTCTCACTTTTATTGCTCAGGCTCCAAGCTATATAACTTATTCCTCTTTCGTTAAGAAGTGAAAACCACGCATCAGCCGAACCATAATCTATACCACCGTTTCCTGATGCATCACATATGCTGCATTCACTTATAAATACAGGAATCCCTGCGTCAAGTGCAGCAATCATCTTATTTCTTACCCATTCCTTCTGTGTTCCTGCATAAAAATGAACAACATACATTACATTATCATCATCAAGTCTGTTGCCTATAACCTCATCGACATCCTGTGACCACCTGTTTGTTCCTACAAGAATAAGTGCATCCGTATGCTGTCGTATTCGTGCTATAACCTCCTGTGCATAAGGCTTTATCTGACTGTTCCAGTCGGAATTCTGAGGTTCATTACATATTTCATATATTACATTATTATATCCTGCATATTTTGACGACATTTCGTCAAAGAATTCCAATGCTTCATCCTTATGCTGATTAGGATTGCCGTCACTTAAAATATGCCAGTCTATAATCACATACATTCCAAGCTGTGATGCATATGAAACACCATTATCTATAAGCTGTTTAAGACCTTCTCTGTCACCGCCGTTACAATATCCCCCATACTCCTGTGTATACATGGCAAGCCTTATTACATTAACACCCCAATCATCCCTCAAAGTACGGAATGCATCATAATTGACATACTGCGGATACCATGCAAGCCCATGTGTGCTCACACCTTTCAGCCTGACAACATTGCCATTGCCGTCTATAATATCAGTCCCTGAAACATGAAGCTGACCTGACAAATCTTCATTATCATTACGCTCCCTGCTATTATCATCCTGAGAATCCGCATTTTTATCATACTGTGAATCAGCATTTTTATCATCCTGTGAATCCGCATTTTTATCATCCTGTAAATCCGCATTTTCATCATCCTGACCTGATACATTCGACGCTGTGAGCGTATCATCTTTTATAACTGTTTCAATATCATAATCTCCAAGCTTATAGTCATCTGTCATACTGACAATAAAACCTATTCCCTGTGTTTTGGCCCCGGCTTCAAGCTTTTTATTATAATCAGCAGGCACAAGTATAAACCTTACGTTTCCATTATTATTATCAACACTTATGTCGCAGTTCCAGCTCTGTGACAGCTGTGTTGTACTCCCGACCGGAAAATTTATCTTCCATTCATCAATTGCACTGCTTCCATGATTGGTAACAGTAAGTTCATACTGTGTAAACGTCTTGCCTTCTGATTCCCACGAATTAACAGCTTTAAACTCTGCTGCCGCATCTGTCCACTTTTTATCCTGTTCTTTATCTTTCTGTGTACCGTTGCTGCTTATAACCTGCTCATTTCTACTATCTGATTCCTCACTTGCTTTGTAAGAATCTTTGTCTCCTCTATGGGAAGATATTAGTATTCCTGTCGCTATACCTGCAACAAGAATTAAAACTGACACAGCTGCCGCAATAATAATCTTTACATTTTTACTTAATCCAGACATATTAAACACTTCCTTACTCTTATTACAGCATCAGTTCTGACACTATTTTCACGTATTTTTAAGTTAACAAAAGTATAGTATATATTTATTAAATATGCAACAGAAAATATATATTTTTTTCTGTTTTATTTTTCAAAAAGTGTGATATAATAATATTTTATGTTTATTACAAAAAGGGAGCCGCATGAAATTAAATCCTGCCTGCTTCTTTTCATATAAAAAATATTTTAGAAATGGAGATTTTTATGTACTCAAAGAAATTTTTCCGCTTTGTAATGCCATCAATTCTGGCATTTGCTCTTTCAGGCATATATTCAATTGTGGATGGATATTTTGTCGGCAACAATGTAGGTGATGCCGGCATGACCGCTATTAATGTAGTTTTTCCTGTTGTTTCTATATTACAGGCACTCGGAACCGGCATAGGAATGGGTGGTTCAATACAATATTCAATATTAAAAGCTGCCGGAAAAGAGGAAAATGCACTTAAATATCTTCGTGCCACAATAACATGCCTGCTTATATCAAGCATATTAATGCCGCTTATTGTACTTCCGCTTATGACACCTATTCTTAAAATTCTTGGTGCATCAGGAATTATTGCCGAATACGGACGCAGCTATCTTTCTGTCGTTATTTTAGGGTCATTCTGTCAGATTTTTGGAACGGGAATGACACCGCTCGTAAGAAATAATGGTGGTGCTTCATTCAGTATGTTTACAATGATTTCCGGTTTTATCACAAATGTAATATTAGATTATACTTTTGTATGGGTACTTGGAAAAGGAGTTGCCGGTGCAGCACTTGCTACTGTTACAGGCCAGTTTGTAACAGCTGTTATAGGAACATGTTATCTTTTATGGAAAAAAATCCCTGTATACAGACTGCATTTCAAACCAGCGATGTTTTTAAGAATTTTTAAAAATGGAATTTCTGCATTTGGAATTACACTATGCCCTAACATAACACTTCTCCTTATGAATTTATTCCTCTTAAAATACGGCGGGGAATCATCCGTTGCTTGTTATGCTGTAATTTCATATGCAACATATTTTGTATATCTGATTCTTCAAGGTGTTGGTGATGGATGCCAGCCGCTTTTAAGCGATTACTTCGGTCGTGGTAACATGACTGCATTACACAAGACAAAACATCTTGCATATATAACAGCAGAATTTATTGCTACATTATCTTTTGTATTACTATATGTTTTAAGGTACCATACAGGTAATCTTTTTGGTGCTTCTGAAACTGTAACAAGAATGGTCGGCGATAATATGCCTATACTTCTTGTCGGATTTTTATTTCTAGCATATGCAAGAGTTTCAACTTCATCTTTTTATGCGACACAGGAAGCTGTAAAATCTTCAGTAATCGTTTATTCAGAAATTATATTTTTCTTTTTGCTGCTTATTATATTTCCTCGTTTTTTCGGGGAGCCGGCCGTATGGTGGAGTATGAGTATTGCACAGATTCTTGCAATGATTTTGTCTGCAATTCTTAACATAAAACACAAGAGTGTTTCATAAAAATAAAAGTCTTTCTGGATTTTACTTTTTATTCTTAGCAGAATATTTAACTATTATCAATTCTACTGCCATTTTTTCATTAAGTCTTCCTGTCTTTACGTCTTCTTCTGCCTGGGCACAATCGGCAAGTGCTTCTTTTAACTGTGACGGAGTAAAATTTTTAGCCTGTGCGGCATATTTATTTACTATAAATGGTGCTGCTCCCATTGTTCTTGCAATGTCGGCATTACTCCGTCCATGGTTAAGTTCTTCCTGCACCTGAAAAATTCCGTTAAACTGTCTTACTATAAGATATAATATACGCATCGGCGGCTCTTTGAGCGTAAGAAGGTCATAATATAATTCAAGTGCCTGCTGCTGTTTTTTTGATGCAATCGCAGCTATCATATCAAAAATACGGCTTACTGTCTGCGTTGTACATATATCTTCTATATCTTTTTCAGTCACTTCATTTTTGTCCCCACAATAACTTATTATCTTATCAAGTTCTGCTCTTATCAGATCCATCGAAGCTCCTGTTTTATTAAGAATAAGTTCTGCAGCCGGTCTTGTTATAACTTTTCCTTCTGCTTTTAAAAGACCTGCTATCCATTTTTCCAGAACGGCAGGAGTCTGCTGTTTCATCTCGGAAATATATCCAATATCATTAACTGCTTTATAAACTTTATTTCTTTTATCAACTTCCGTCTCAACAAATATAATAATAAGATAATCTGGAATATTTCTTATATAATCGGCAAGTTCATCATTTGATGATTTAAAAAAGCCACTGTTTTCAACCACTATCAATCTGTGCTCTGCAAAAAATGGAAGCGTATCCCCCATATCTTTTATCTCTTTTACAGATATCTTATCGCCTTCATAATAAGAATAATTCATGGTGTCATCACCGGCAATTGCCTGCTTTAATTTATCCCTGTACTGCTTTTTAAGATACGGCTCATCACCATATAAAAGATATACATTTTTATATTCATTTGATTTTATATGTTCATTTATTATTTTCATACAATTTTTCTTCTCTTTCAGACATACAAACTTTGCGTCAGAGGCAATTGTATCTTATTTTTTACCTATTTACAATGTTTTGACGTAAAATTTATCTTTCGTATACCTTATCATAACCTGCCCACATTCCTTTGTCACATAAATATCGCTGTTATATTTTTTCAACATTTTAAGTGTACTCTCTTTCGGATGTCCGTATCTGTTATTGATTCCACATGAGATAACCGTGACCTCAGGGTTTACAAGTTTTATAAATTCTTCACCGGATGATGATGCAGAACCATGATGTGCAACCTTCAGCACAGTCATATTTTTCAATTCTTCTCTTACATTTTTATTTTTTAAAATATTATCCTCTGCCTTTTTTTCTATATCACCTGTCAGAAGCATTTTAAAATCATCTTTTTTTAATATGTATACTGCGGAATAATCATTGGCATCCGAATATATATATCCATTATCAGGATGAATACATGTTACCGAAAAATCATTTTTTAAATTAAATTTACTTCCCGTATTTACATAATTAATATTTATTCCTTTTTCACATGATTTTTTTATTATATTATTATAATTTTCATCCTGTGAAGCATTTTTTATTAACGGAAGTATTATATTCTTTATTTTTAAATCACTTCCGCTTAATTCTATAAGTTCCATAATTCCATTTATATGATCATTGTCCGTATGGCTTATAAATATATAATCAATTTTTTTAATTCCTTTGCATTTTATAAGCGGATATATTCTTTTTTCACCTACATTTTTTATATCCGAACTTCCTCCGTCAAATAACATTACTGTTCCCGATTTTTCCCTGACTAAAATGCTGTCACCCTGCCCGACATCAATAAAATCGGCCTCAACTGTTTTCGTATCCTTTGCAAACAATATAATTATTGATACAATTATTATAAGCGGAAACTTTTTCATAATAATTTTTTTATTATTTAATATTGCCGCCGACATAATAATTAATATTATATAAAAAATAATACATGATGATTTTTCAGGTCTGCCTGTTATAATTCTGCTATACGGCATGATATTTATAATTTTACAAAATGCTGTATACAACTTTATTATTATGCTTACAGCACCAATTATAAAAGATGCTGCACTCATTGATATAAATGATAATATGACTGCTGCCACAGCACATAATATTACAACTGACATTAACGGAATAATTATCAGATTAAGAAATGGTGCATACAACGGAATCTCAAAATAATTATATGCTATAAGAGGCATCATAAAAATACTTATCCCCACACTCACAGAAACCATTTCTATAATCTTACTAATATATTTATTCTGAGTTTTTATTATTTTTTTCATGCTTTTTACTACAGCCGGACAAAATATAGCAATGCCTGCTATTGCTGTGAATGACAATAAAAATCCGGGATTATATATAATATTTACATTTTCGGCACACATAATAATCATTGCAAATGCAAGTGATGACAATGTATCATATGTCCTTCCGGCAAACTCAGCTCCCATTTTGACCATATACATTATTACTGCTCTTTTTGCAGACACAGAATTTCCTGTCATAATGCTATAAAATACAAGAAATAAAGCACATATTCCAAATGCTGGAAAAAATGCAATTCCACGTTTCCTTAACATATTATAAACAAATGACGCAAGAAATGTTATATGAAGTCCGCTTATTGCAAGTATATGTGCTATTCCATTGTTTCTGTAAAGCTCATACATTTCATCATCTATTTCTGATTTATCTCCAAGAATTACAGCATTAAGAAATCCTTTTGTTTCGTTATCTGTAATTTTTTCATATATATTATTTATTTTATTTTTTATTTCAGGCATTATATATTCAATTGAGTTTTTCTGCCCTGTAACTACTATTTTGCCGGCTTCACATCTGTATGCAATTCCGTTTGATTTGTAATAAGTATACGCATCAAACATTCCTTCATTTCTTGCCTTTTCAAATTTTCTTATACTTCCGCTTACTTCTATTACAAAGCCTTCTTTTATGAAAACTTCATCATTATTTACATATACAATTACATTTTCGTACGAATTTCCATATTCTGTTTTTATTTCACATTCTTTTAATGTGATACTTTTTCCATATCCGGTATTATTTATTCTGGAAACTGTTCCTGTAATAACTGCCTGTGTTTTATTATACATATCAATCATTGAACTGTTTTCCGACTGTGCCGTCATAAAGGCACAATAGATACAAAATGTAAAAAAGATGCCAAAATAGCAAAAGAATTTATTTTTGTGAACAATGGCAGCCGCAATTAAATATGTAACTACGGCTGCTGCCACAAACCAATAACCTGTGCAGGCTGTGCTTACATCTGCTGCCAGAAAAAGTACAGCCAGCAATACCATCGGTCTTTTTATGAGCTAATCACCTCACTGTTAAATTTCAAGACATTTTCAAGACTTATGCTCTCCCTGTAACTCTTCGCCGAATCACCATTAATCATTATTTTTACACCGCTTATATTACCAAGGCTGCAAAGTGAATTGACTATCGAATATACAGGAATCTCACTGGTTACATTTACCATCTCAGTTAAAAATGATGAGCTTAAATTAACGTAACATATGCCATCACTCACTGATATACTAAGCAGCTTTAAATCAGATGGAAGTGTTGAATTCATTGTCGAATCTCCCGGTCCTTTTATAAGCTGTTCAACTATTATTCTTTCAAGAGACGTATTTTTGCTGTAAGCGACACTTTCTACCTTTTTCACAAGCTTATCTCCCATTTTATTAGAATAATACAAATCCACTTTTCTCCATTCAATATTTCCAAGTGACTCATTTGTATCATCTACAAAACTGTCTTTTGTCATAAGCCCTATATACGAACCATCTTTATATTTTGCCTGTGAATCGCCTACATAGAACTGAACATAACTTATATCATGAATCTGCGTCAGCATTTTTACAACTCCGGCACGATAAAATAATTCATCATATTCCGACATATCATTATATCCATTATTAAAATAAATATTTACTGTATTATTTTTTATATCGCACTTCTCAATATTTACTTCTTCCGGTTTTAAAATACTTAATTTTTTATTTTTCACCTTCTGGTTCATCTTATTAAGAAGCTCCAGCACAAGCTCATCTAACTCCTGTGTCTGTGTGCTGTAATCAACAGTCACAAGTTTGTTTGATGAAGCATTTTTATAAAATAGTTTATATTTATTTTTTGCATTTTTCGTGGAACAACCTGCTGACGGAATAATCATGCATACAGATATTACCGTCAAAAGACATATTCCTGTTATTTTTTTTAACAATGACCTCATACTTATTCCCTCTTATTATTCTTATCCTGTCATCCTACATAGTTAAGCGGAATACGGACTGTAAATGTTGTTCCAGTTCCTTCTTCACTATGAAGTTTTATTGTGCCATGATGTAAAAGAACAATATTCTGTACAATTGCAAGTCCAAGACCTGTGCCTCCGGTCTGTCTTGAACGTGCTTTATCAACCCTGTAAAATCTGTCAAATACAAGATCCTGGCTCTCTTTCGGTATTCCAATACCTGAATCTTCAACACGCACATAAAAATATTGATAATCCGCATTAAGAGACACATGTACCCAGCCATCACTGACATTATACTTTATTGCATTTTCTACAAGATTTGATATTACCAGTGTAAACTTAACTTCATCAATCTCTGCAACGACAGGTCTGAAACTTTCAAAAAGAAGTTCAACATTCTTCTTTTGTGCAATAGGTTTTAATCTCTTTAATACTATTTCAAGCATTTCGTTGACATTAACAGAGCTTATATTCATAACAGCTGCCGACTTGTCCATCTTTACAAGAGAGAGTAAATCCTCAATAATCTTACTCTCTCTGTCAATTTCATTAGTAATATCCTGCATGAATTCTTTATAAAGCTCAATCGGAACATCATCCTGCATATTGAGTGAATCAGCAAGTACCTTTATTGAAGTAATAGGCGTTTTTAATTCATGTGACACGTTAGATACAAATTCCTGCCTGCTTTCATCAAGCATACCTGCCCTGTCCATTATATTATTAAAATCTTTTGCAAACAGCCTTAACTCATAGCTTCCTTTTACAGGTATTCTCTTATCTGTATGTCCGTTTGCAACATCTTCAACTATCTTATATGCTTTTCTATAGGATTTTCCTATTCCTCTCTCAAAAAGCAGAACCAGAATAACAGCAACTGCAGTAACTGCAACCATAACTGTAAATATGTTATCATTTACACTGTTCTTATATACTTCATCAAGGTCTTTGCTCACAACAAGTACGCCAAGTATGCTCCCATCAGTTCCGTTTATCGGAACAGCAACCTCAATATTGGTATTTTTTCTGTCATAAAATGAGATACTTTTTCCTGTTGTAAATGAATTAATAACATTGGAATTAATTATGTTTCTACCATATTCTACAAGATAAGAATCAGAAACAATCACAAATCTTTCATCAATAACCCTTATTCTTACTGAATTCATGGCAGAATATCGCCGCATTCTTTCATATACTCCGTTTTTTTCTGCTTCACTAAATGAAGCATATGAAGAGAATTCTCCTGACATGACTGCAGCACTTGTCTGCAACTGTGCCATTTCTATTTCGATAAGATTTTTTTGAAAGAAATAATATGACACATTTTCAACAATTATCATAACTGCTGCAAGCAGACCAACAAAAAATATAAATATCCACGTCTTTGTGCTTTTCATTCTGAAAAGCAGCTTTTTGAAATTCTTTTTTACTTTATTAAAATCATCTGTTCTTTTATTATTTTTAATATTATCAGGCATTGTAATAATAACCTACCCCCCAGCGTGTATGAACATATTTTGGTTCACTTGGATTTGACTCTATTTTCTCACGAAGCCTTCTTACGTGTACATCCACTGTTCTGGCATCTCCAGGATACTCTTCACCCCATACTTTCTTTAAAAGATTATCACGGCTGTATACTTTACCCGGATTTTTAACAAGAAGCTCCAATATATCAAATTCCCTTGATGTAAGATTAATCTCTCTGCCTGCGATATAAAGACTTCTGCTGTCACAGTCAAGCTTCATATCAGCTGCATTTATAATGTTGGTCTGTACCGGTTTGCTTCCTGACTTATTATTTCTTCTTAATATTGCTTTCATTCTTGCTTTTACTTCAAGAATATTAAATGGTTTTGTCACATAATCATCGGCACCATACTCAAGTCCGAGAATTTTATCCATATCATCGCCTTTTGCTGTAAGCATTATAATAGGAACATTGGAAAATTCACGTATCTGCTGGCATACCTGCATTCCGTCAAGTTTTGGAAGCATTATATCAAGAAGAATAATATCATATTGGTTATTCTTTGCATACTCAAGTGCTTCCTCCCCGTCATATGCACATTCAACTTCCATGTCATCCTGCTCAAGACTGAACTTGAGTCCTTTAACAATAAGCTTTTCATCATCTACAACCAATACTTTTACAGCCATTATTTTATATCCTCCACAAAAATTCACACTTGTATCAAATCTTTTATTTTAGAATACGCAGCATCTTTTATGCCGCTTACCTTTTTTATATCTTCAATACATCCAAATCCACCATTTTCCGTCCTGTAACGGATTATATCATTAGCTCTTGACTCTCCTATTCCCGGAAGCGTCATAAGCTCACTTACACCTGCGGTGTTTATATTTATCAGTTTTACATTCGACATCTCTGTGCTGTTTCCAGCCGGTGTCACACCGCCTGATGATATATCCTGTTCACCGGGAATATAAATCATCTGCCCATCTGACACATAGCCTGCCATATTAATACTTTCAGGAACAGCTCCTTGTGTCATTCCGCCTG
>ERZ791859.1239-NODE-1239-length-12017-cov-2.040545_pt1 | contig 12017 bp, 8 predicted proteins | sample MGYA00509943_ERZ791859 | MGnify/ENA primary metagenome ERZ791859 (study PRJEB30046, sample SAMN00792065) | human gut metagenome | study: EMG produced TPA metagenomics assembly of the A metagenome-wide association study of gut microbiota in type 2... | reverse complement strand
TGGGAAGGCGAGTATTTCGCCATCTGGGGACATCACACAGTTTCCTGATTCCTTTATCTCTCTCCGCGAAGGAGGAGTTTTCTCAGGTCTTCTACTGTGTCGGCTACTTTTTCTGCGCCGGCTTCTTCGAGTTCCTGTCTGCTGCCGTATCCGTAAGCGACGCCTACGCTGGGGAGGCTGTTGGCTTTGGCGCCCAGGATGTCGTAGTTTGTGTCGCCAATCATGACGGTCCTGCCCGCCAGACTTTCTGCATTTCCATTACCGGAAAGCTGGCCCATGGCTTTGTGGATGATTTCTGCTTTCTGGCCGCGGCTGGCTTTCTTGGTGAGTTCGTCGCCGATGCCGCTTCCGCAGATGACGTCGAAGGCGTCGGTGAAGCCGAAGCGGTCGATGATTTTTCTTACGAAGGGTTCCGGCTTGCTCGATGCGACGGCGAGGACTTTTCCTTCCTTCTTGAGATCATAGAGAAGGTCTCCGATGCCGTCATAGGCTTCGCAGTCATAGAGTCCGCCTTCGTCTTCATACAGTTTCCTAAAGGCAGTGACGGCGGTGACGATCTGCTCGTCGGTCATGCCGTAGAGTTTTTTCATCTGCACATTGAGAGGCGGGCCGATGAAGCTGTGGAGCTTTTCTGCATCTTCTTCATGAATGCCTGCCTGATCGAGGCCGTACTTTACGGCTTTGACGATGCCCGGAGCGGATTCGGAAATCGTTCCGTCCAGGTCGAAGAAGTAGTAATTGTAAGAGTCCATGGCTCTCCTTTCAGGGAATAAAAGGGCTCCCGGCTTTGTACCGGGAGTCTCTTTTTATGGTTTTCTGTTTTTATTTTACACCGTGCATGATTTCTTTCAAGTATTCTTTCTTCTCGTTCTTCTCTTCTGCATTGTCCAGAAGGATGTCTACATAGCGGCTCAGCGTATCGGAGTCGGTGTAGTTGGAGATGAAGGAATTGGCCTTGTTGCTTTCCAGAATGATCGGGAATTCAACGGCGGAGAAAATCTGCATGGCTTTGAGATCCAGATCAGCGGGATCGGTGTATCCGGTAATCTCAGCGATATTCCGGATGACCTTGCTCCAGCACTGGCTGTGCAGAAGTGACAAGTAAATGAAGTACGTATCCTTGGCATCGTCGCTGGAAGGATTGGAGATGGAGCGGAAAAGTGCCGGGTGCTGGCGGGCGAGATGGAAATAGGCGATGATGTACTTCTTCAGCCTTTCCTTCGCCGAGAGCCTCGTATCGTCCAGGTATGCGACGATATTTTCCAGATTGCCCATCATGTATTCCAAAGCGCAGCCGATCAACTCTTCCTTCGACCCGAAGTAATAACGGACCGAAGCGATATTGACGTCTGCCTCTTTGGCGATCGAGCGGACGGTCGCCTTCTTGAAGCCTTCCTGCTGAAGAATCTTCACTGTAGCGGCGATCATCTTCTCGCGGACTTTTTCTCCTTTTCCAGTCAGTTTTCTATCACTCATAATGCAGTTCCTTTTCTCAAACTTACGGTCTTTCTGACGAAGGAGAGATCATCCTTGGATTCGCTCTTCTCGGTCAGGGCGCTCATCATCAGTTTCAAGCGGTTTGCCTGGTTGACTTCACTGGCACTGGCATCGCAGTCGAGAGCCAGGAATACGGCTTCCGGATACGCGGAGTGCAGTTTGTGGACCATGCCTTCACCGGTGATATGGTTCGGCAGGCAGGCAAATGGCTGCAGGCAGACGACGCCGCGGCATTCATGATACAGAAGATCGATCATGTCGGCGGTGAGGAACCAGCCTTCGCCGGCGCGGTTGCCAAGCGACAGGTACTGGGATGCTCTCTTGGCCATCTTCTCGATGCTTGTGATTTCATGGAAGCGTTTGGAATTCTTCACTGCCTTTTCCAGCGGCTTTCTGTACCATTCCAGGACGTAGCGGGAGAAGGTATCCTTCAGGTCTTCCCTCATGGAGCCGTCCATGAACTTTCTCTGGAAATGGCTGTCGAGGGAACCGTAGAGGAAGAAGTCAAGCATGCCGCTCGTTTCGGCTTCCCCGCCGTTCGCTTCGATTGCATGGACGATATCGTTGGATGCGATCGGGCTGAACTTGACGTAAATTTCACCGACGATGCCGATTCTCGGACGGCGCGGGCTGTCGTTGAGCGGCAGGCGGTCGAAGTCCTTGATGATATTGGCAAGGTTTTTCTTGTACTTGCGGAAGGATTCACCCTTGAGGATGGATTCGCAGCAGCGGTTCTGCCAGTCGCGGCAGAGGATTTCCGCGCTGCCCGGTGTCAGTTCATACGGACGTGTGCGGTAGAGGCACTGCTGCAGGGCATCGCCGTAAATGACTGCCTGTACAAGGTTCGTTGCCAGGGACAGCGAGAACTTGAAGCCAGGCTGCGGTTCAAAGCCCTGTGTGTTCAGGGAAATGACCGGAATCTGGGACAGGCCTGCTTCATCAAGCGCCTTGTGGATGAATCCGATATAGTTCGAAGCACGGCACATGCCGCCCGTCTGGGACATCATGAGCGCGGTGCGGTTCAGGTCATATTCGCCCGATTTCAGTGCGCGCATGAGGGAGCCGATCGTGATAATGGCCGGGTAGCAGGCATCATTGTTGACCGAAGCCAGCCCTTCATCGATATCCGCGCGGACCGGGGAAAGGACTTTGACATTATAGCCGGCAGCCCTTGCAGCAGCCTGGATGATCGGGAAGTGGATCGGGGACATTTCAGGAACGAGGATCGTGTAATCCTTGTCGTTCTTCATTTCCTCGGTAAACTCAGCCTTCGCATAATGGATTTCCGGCACATGATCGCTGTCCTGGATTCTTTCCTGGATAGCGGCCTTCAGCGAACGGAGACGGATACGGACAGCGCCGAGGTTCAAGCTCTGGTCGATCTTGAGGCAGGTGTAGAGACGGTCTCTCTTGCTCATGATTTCCTGTACCTGATCGGTAACGACGGCATCAAGGCCGCAGCCGAAGGAGTTCAGTTCGACGAGCTCAAGATCCGGATGGCGTGTGACGTATTCAGCTGCCTTGTACAGACGGCTGTGCCAGGTCCACTGGTTCATGACACGCAGATTCGGGAATTCGCCGCCCACCATGGATACGCCGTCTTCGGAAAGGACAGCCATGCCCAGCTGGTTGATGAGGTCAGGAATCGAATGGTTGACCGTCGGGTCGACATGGTACGGACGGCCTGCCAGCACGATGCCGATCAGGTGCTTGTCATGGATTTCCTTCAGGATGCGTTCTGTCTCATCGCGGAGCGATTTCCTGTATGCCTCTTCCGCCATTTCGCCTGCATTCATGGCAGCTTTGAGTTCATCGCCGGAAATGCCCATCGGCTTGAAGAATTCTTTCAGGCGGCCGTAGAGCTGCTTGGGCGCATGGAGCGGAAGGAACGGATGGTAGAATGTAGTCTTATATTTGGAGAGGACTTCGTCCATATTGGCCTGGATGTTTTCCGGATACGAAGCGACCATCGGGCAGTTGTAGCTGTTCGTGCTGCCTTCGTCCGGGCCCTTGTCGATGCACGGGTACCAGATGAAATCCGGATGGTGCTTGGCAAGGTCATAGACATGCGCATGGGCAAGCTTGGCCGGGAAGCATTCGGAATACGAAGGAATCGTTTCCATCGCTTCGGTCGGGATGTCACGCAGCTGTTCGCTGGATGTGACGACACGGTAGCCGAGCTTCGTGAAGAAAGCATGCCAGTACGGGAAATCTTCGTACATGTTCATTGTACGCGGAATGCCGACGGTGCCTCTCTTGGCCTGGCCCGGTGTCAGGGACTTCCTGTGCCAGATCTCGTCGTACTTCCAGCGGTAAATATTCGGGAGCGTGGAATGTGGTGCGCTCTTGCCGGTCAGCATGATAGCGGTGCCTCTCTCGCAGCGGTTGCCGGAAACGAAGGCACGTCCGTCGCTGAAGCGGGTAATCGTAACCATGCAGTGGTTGCCGCAGCCCGGGCAGCGTTTCATTTCATTCGTGAGTGACAGGCTCTTCAGCTTTTCAGGGGTGACGAGCGAGGTCACATGGCCTTCCGGACATTTATCTTTCGTAATCAGCGCAATACCGTAAGCGCCCATCAGCCCTGCGACATCCGGACGGATGACATGGCAGCCGAGGAGCAGTTCCAGTGCGCGGAGGACGGCATCATTATAGAACGTACCGCCCTGGACGACGACCTTATTGCCAAGATCAGCCGCAGTACGCAGGCGGATGACTTTGTACAGCGCATTCTTGATGACAGAATAGGAAAGGCCGGCAGAAATGTCTGCGACCGATACACCGTTCTTCTGCGCTTCACGGACACGGGAGTTCATGAAGACCGTGCAGCGGGAGCCCAGGTCGACCGGGTGCCTGGCTGTCAGAGCGATGCGTGCAAATTCCTTGACGTCCATGCCAAGGGACTGTGCAAATGTATCGAGGAAGGAACCGCAGCCGGAAGAGCATGCTTCATTCAGAAGAATGTCGTCGACAGCGCCGTCCTTGATGCGGCAGCACTTCATATCCTGGCCGCCGATATCCAGAATCGTGGAAACATCCGGCAGGAAGTGCTTGGCGCCTCTGTAGTGCGCCATCGTTTCGACTTCGCCTACATCCGCTTCGAGCGCTCTCTTGATCAGCTCTTCGCCGTAGCCGGTGACACCCGCGCCGCAGATGACGGCTTCCTTCGGGAGCTTGTCATAGAGGTCCGTCAGGATCTTCCTGGCACCGTTCAGCGGAGTACCCTTATTTCCTGCATAGTATTCATAAAAGATATTGCCTTCCCTGTCGAGAAGGACAGCCTTGATCGTTGTGGAACCAGCGTCGATGCCGAGCCATACCGGGCCTTTTGCCTTGGAAATATCGGCTCTTGGCGCATGAAAACGAGCATGGCGTTCCTTGAATTCCTTGTAATCTTCTTCCGTTGCAAAAAGCGGCGGGAGCGTCTTGGCATTGCCCAGATCGGATTCCTCCGAGTTCTCCACCTTCGTCAGCCAGCTGTCAAGATCGAGCGGCTTGTCGTGGCAGGCAGAAACAGCAGCGCCGATAGCGACATACAGTTCGCCGTGTTCCGGAACAATCATATCCTCATCCTTGATATCCAGAGTCTTCTGGAAACGTTCGCGAAGGATCGGCTGGAACGTCAGAGGACCACCAAGGAATGCTACCTTGCCGTGGATCGGGCGTCCGCAGGTCAAGCCGGAAATCGTCTGATTCACGACGGACTGGAAAACGGACAGTGCAATGTCTTCATGAGAGACGCCTTCATTCAAGAGCGCCTGGATATCTGTCTTGGCGAAAACGCCGCAGCGGGAAGCGATCGGGTAGATTTCCTTCGCCTTCTCGGCCATCTTTCCAAGGCCTGCTGCATCGACAGAAAGAAGAGATGCCATACGGTCGATGAATGCGCCCGTGCCGCCTGCGCATGCGCCATTCATACGCTGATCGACACCATTTCTCAGGTACGTGATCTTCTCATCTTCGCCGCCCAGCTCGATGATGACATCCGTATCCGGATTGAACGTGCGGATTGCCTTCGTTTCCGCCAGGATTTCCTGACAGAAAGGAAGTCCCATCATCTTTGCAAGTCCCATGCCGCCGCTTCCGGAAATGGACGCGGTGATACGGTAACCCGAATAATCCTTCTGAAGTTCCTTCAAAAGGGAAATCGTCGCGCTTCTGATATCGGACATATGACGCTGGTACCGTCCGAAAAGCAGTTTCAGGTATGGCGACAGGGCCACGACTTTGACCGTGGTCGAACCTACGTCGATACCGACATGGATAACAGGTTTCATGGAATAACCTCCTGGACTCTTCCGGAGTCTTTTTGCCCCGCTCCCAACTGCGGGTGGTGGGAAAGAATTCCCTATACGAAATAATGATTAATGTTTATAATCATACGATTGATTTGTTCGATTATATTTTAACACTTTTTGCACATAAGAACAACGGAAGAAAATCATACACGTGTTTATAATTCATACGTTTTTACCGATAAATTCGGATAAAATGATAGATAACTTATAGAATACTATGAAAAGAGAAAAAAAGATACAGGACTGAAAAAATATTTTTATCAGCCTGTATCTTTTTTAAATGAAAATTTTAGATGCGTTTAATTTTAAATTTTTCTTTCCGTTTTTGATTTTCCATCAAAATGCATGAAATTACAGAAAATATTCCTACTTCATTTCTTTTGCATGAGCCGGGGCAATCCTTGTGTAGAACATGATGACAGCCAGCACATAGCAGACGACCATGATGATTCCCATCGGAAGTGCCGTCTGGTCCCCTGCAATGCCGACGACCGGCATCATGACGCCGCCAAGAATCATGGAGAAGAAACCGATCAGAGCCGAGCCGCTCCCTGCATTTTCACCGCAGCGCGAAAGTGCCAGCGATAGGAAGCCGCGCCCATGACAGAAAGCGGGACGATTGTCACGAAAAGGACGGGAATCGTGTACCAGATCGGCGCCTTCACAATGATGCCTGCCAAAAAGAAGAAGGAAGCGATGAGAGGAATCAGAATGGAATACTTCAGCATGACCACCTCGCGCACCGTCCCTGCCAGTCTTGCCGGCAGCGCACCGACCAGCATGAGTCCCACGCCGATGCCGCCGAAAATATAGCTGTACTGCTGCGGGGTGACATGGTAGATGTTCTGGAAAAGGAAGGAAGAACCTGCGATATAGGAGAAGAAAGCGCCGAATACAAAGCACTGTACCAGGCAGTGGCCAAAGAAATAACGATTCTTCACCAATGTGCCGAACGCCCTGAACCCGTCAGAGAAACGGCGCACGCGGTCCGTCTTCTTCAGCGTTTCCTTGTACGCCATCGTCGCCATGATCTGGATGATACCGACAGCCGTCAGCACAAAGAAAATGCCGTGCCAGGACGTGAAGAGAAGAATCTGCCCGCCAAGAACAGGCGCCGCGATCGGAGCAAGACCATTTACCATCATGAGGATCGCCATGAAGCGCATAAGCTCCGGCCCTTCGCACACGTCCCTTGCAATGGCACGGGAGATGACGATGCCGAACGCCCCTGAAAGTCCCATGATGAAACGGAAAACAAGGAATACATAAATATTCGTGCAGACAGCGCAGACAGCCGATGCAATCGTGAAACCGCCCATCCCGATAAAAAGAGGCACCTTGCGCCCCATGCGGTCACTGACCGGCCCGCCAAAAATCTGCCCCAGCGCCATGCCGATCATCGTCATCGTCAAAGTCATCTGCGTCATCGATGTGGAAATGGAAAAATAAGAGGACAACTCCGGAAGCGACGGCAGGTACATATCCGTAGACAGCGGCGCCATTGCAGACATCACTCCCAGAAAAATCGTCAGAAACGTCAAAGAATTCATCAAACTCCCCTTCCTGCTGCCAAAGAAAAAACTCCGTATAGTATACGGAGTTCGCCTTAGACCCGGGCCAAGCCCTGCCTCGCTCTGCCAAGCAGCATGCAATTATCAGTTAGTATTGTTATCTATTTTAAAAAATATTTTAAAAATTGGCAAGAGGGAGTTTGTGGATGAGAGAGAAAAAAGATAGAAATGGGGGAATTAAAACCATACAAATAGGAAAAGGTGAAACAATTGAAAGATTAAAACCGGAGGACGAGGGAAAAGAGAAAAGATTAAAACCATACAACCAGCCTGACGGCTGTCGGAAATGATGTTTTCGTCGCCTTCGGCGCCACCTTCCTCTACGAGGCAAGGTCAAACACCCTTAAACCAAGGCTTTGCCTTGAGGAAAAGGAAAACCACAAAACCTCGCTTCGCTCGTGGAACCTTTTTAGATTAGAAAGTTCAATAAATAATCAACCCTATCCGCCCGGCATCAGAAACCAGGCCGGGCACCTTCCCCGTCTGGGAAGGTCAACACCATTTCCTTGCTTCGCAAATAGAAAACAGGCAAACCAAGCTGCGCTTGAGGAAAATAATTAAAACCATACGACCTCGCTCCGCTCGCGGAACCTTTTTATAAAAACCAATGAATACTACACCCCTTTCTGCCGCATTCGCGGCAGCCTTCCCCGACGGGGCAGGTCAAAACCTTCCGTGCCGGCATGTACTGATATTATCAACGGTGATTTAAATGCGTATTTTATTTTACGCCGCATTATCACTATCTTCTTATTCCCGCATTTTCGCAACAAAAAAAGACCGGATTTCTCCGGTCTCTGTTTGTTAAGCGTTTGCGCTTCTGAGTTTTTCTTTGAATGCTCTGTCTTTTCCTGTAGCACGGCAGTCGCGGCAGTAGCCGTAGATTTCTACTCTTGGTTCTGCTGCTTCGAAGCCATATTCTTCGTCGAGGACTTCTGCGTAGTCGGACTGCAGTCCTACGTCTACCGGGAAAATCCTGTGACAGGAGAGGCAGACCGCATGATGGGAAGGAGTTCCGTGCGCGTATTCGTAGCGGATCAGGCCATCAGCCAGCATGGTGGAACGAAGCAGTAAGCCGTTTTCAGCAAGAGCTTCACAGTTTCTGTACACGGTGGACAGGGACACAGACGCATGTCCTTTCCACGAACGGCTTCATATACTTCTCCTGCTGTCAAAGGCAGGCTCTTTTCTAGCACTTTCAGAATCATTACGCGTGCTTTCGTCCTTTTTAAATGCTTTTTCACTAAAATTTCTTCAAAGCTTCCCATAGCGGCTCCTTGTTTCTTGTTAATCAGGGTTTCTCAAAAATTCAGCAAACTATCTGTATGTTTTGGGTTTTAAATTATATAGTATGCTATACATTTCATATTATAAGGTCTTTTTCCGTTTTTTCAAGTTTTTTCTTGTGCTTTTACATGCACTCAATGAAATTTGTTAGAAAAAAACCGCGCTGGGAACGCGGATTTCTTCTTTACGGAATACCTTGAAATGAAAAAAGAGGATGCAGAAGGATTTCCCCTCCGCATCCTCTGTCTTCCGTTCTGCTTACTGCAGTTCGTACTGATAGTCTTCGCGGAGGACGCGGATAGCGCCTTCGTCGCCTTTCATGGCAGCTTTGATGAGCCAGGCCATGGCCTCTTTCTCATCTTTTTCGCAGCCTTCACCGGCGGAGAGTGCATAGCCGTAGTGGGCCATTCCGAAGGCATCGCCTTCTTCAGCGGCTTTCTTGTACCAGGAAACAGCTTTTGCAATGTCTGATTTTACGCCAATGCCGGCTTCAAGGCAAAGCCCTATTGCGGAATACGCAGCAATGATCCCGTTTTTTGCTGCTTTCTCATAGCATGCATACGCTTCTTCCTGATGCTTGCCTGTTCTGGTATAGGCATCGCCCAGGCGGTAGTAGACGTCCTTGTCGCCGAGTTCTTCGGCTTCCTTTGCCATGGCTTTCGCCTTTTCCTCATCGACTACGCCGGCCTGTCCGGTGACGTATTCAGCGCAGGATACGGCGAGGAATACGCGAAGTGTGGCATCGCCGTCAGGGTCGCCCATTTCGCGGCCCTTCCTGATCCACATTTCCGCAGCAGCCAGGTCCTTGCGGACACTGGTTCCCTGCGCATAGAAGAGACCGGTCATCAGCATGGCGGCGGTGTCGCCCCTTTCGGCTGCCACGAGGTAGTACTGGAATGCTTTTTCAGGACTGACACGGCCAAGCATGCCTTCGTCGTAGAGTTTTCCCAGAAGGGATGCAGCTTCGGCGCTTCCGTCGTCGCTTGCGCGTTCAAGGGAGCGTCTTGCCTTTCTCGGGTTCGGCTTTCCGCCATTGATGCCCTTCATGTACATTCTGCCCAGAAGAAGGTTGGCACGGGAAATATCGTAACTGGACGCGATCTTCCAGCAATTTTCCGCTTTCACTTCGTCCTTGGAGACGCCTTCTCCCTTTTCCAGCTTTTCACCGATCTGGCAGATTTCCTCGGCCGCTTCTCTGGCTCCGAGATTGGCGGCTTTCCTAAAGTAGGTGACAGCATCATCGATACTGCCGGTATGGAGGCAGTCCTGCCCCATCGAGTAGTAATATTCCATCATTCTATCTGATGCCATTTGTTCCGCTCCTTTTCTTTTTGAAAGTATCGCTCCCGCCTTTTCCGGATTGACCGCTCCTGCCAGAAAAAATGGATTGGCAAGGCGGCTGAGGGGTTCCCCCAGCCGCCGAATCGCCAGTGATTCTTATACCGTGATGAAATTGGCTTTGCAGAAAAAGTCAAAAGCAAATCGCTTGCAGCCTGCTCATGCAGGTCTTTTTATTATCTGAATTCCTTGCAGAGGTCTTCGAAGAGTTCTGCAGATGGTTTTTCTACGTGGTCGATCAGGCGTACGTCCTTGGACGGTACGATGTCGCCGAAAGCAACGGAGTCCTTTTCTTCGTAGATGACGCCGGTCACGAGGCTGTTCGTTTCGCCGAGCAGTCTGTATGCAGCTGCTTTGCTGGACGGATCATGATCCGGTGCTACGTCTTCCATCTTGACCAGGTGTTCATTGTACCACTGAACGGTGTTCAGGTGGTTGAATGTAACGCATGGTGTGAAGATGTTGACATAGGAGAAACCTTTATGGTCGACAGCTCTTTCGATGACGTTGATCATGGTCTTGCTGTCGATAGCATAAGCCTGTGCTACGAAGGTAGCGCCGGCAGCCAGTGCCATAGCCGGAGCATCGAGCGGAGTCAGCGGGTTGCCGTCCGGGGTTGTCTTGGTGACGAAGCCCTTATCGGAAGCCGGAGACGTCTGGCCCTTTGTCAGGCCGTATACCTGGTTATCGAATACGAGGTATGTGATGTCCATATTTCTCTTGATCGCATGCATAGCATGGCCCAGGCCGATGGCGTAGGAGTCGCCGTCGCCGGAGCAGACGATCATGTGCTGATCCTTGTTAGCACATTTGATGCCCTGTGCGAAAGGAAGAGCTCTGCCATGCGTCGTGTGGGCGCCATAGCAGTACTGATAGCCGCCGATACGGGAGGAGCAGCCGATGCCGGAAATCAGTGTGATATCCTCATTGGCCCAGCCCTTCTTGGCGCATACAGCGGAGATGGCGTTCTGAATGCCATAGTCGCCGCAGCCGGGGCACCAGTTCGGTACGATTGTATTTTTATAATCTCTCGGTGAAGCCATATCAGTATACCTCCTCAGCTTTCTTTACAATCGTGGATGCCAGGAACGGAGTTCCGTCATACTGCAGGAGAGACAGGAGCTTGTCGTGGCAGGCGAAATTGATGGCAAAAAGTTCATGCAGCTGTGCGGTGAGGTCTTCTTCTACGATGAGGACCTTCTTTGCGCCATTGATGTAAGGAGCGAGCGCTTCGGTCGGGAATGGAGAGAGAAGTCTGAGCTGGAGGTGGTTGACCTTCTTGCCCTGAGCTTCCAGTTCTTCACGAGCTTCTTCGATTGCGCCGTTTGTGGAGGTGACGCCGATCAGGAGCAGATCGCAGTCGGTATCTTCATGAGCCACGGTGAATGGCTGGATAGCTTTAGCCACACCAGCGAATTTCCTGTGACGTTTGTTCATTTCCATGACGCGGTCAGCCTGACCTTCAGCCGGTTTGCCGAATACATTGTGTTCGAGGCCGGTGGAGAGGAACATGCCGTTCTTTACGCCAGGAATCGTTCTCGGGGAAATGCCGTCTTCGACATCTTCGAAACGATGGAAGTATGCTTTCTTTGCCGTATCAAGTTCCGGCAGACCTTCGGTAACGAGCTTGCCGCGTTTGATAGCGATGCGGTTCGGATCGAAAGCCGGTACGGACTGTTTGCACATACCAAACTGCAGATCGGAAAGGAGAATGACCGGAGTCTGGAATTCTTCAGCCAGGTTGAAAGCTTCCTGGGTAATGTAGTAGCAGTCTTCGATAGAAGATGCAGCGAGGACGATCTTTTCAGCATCGCCATGGCCGGAAGCAATCGCATAGCGGATATCGCTCTGTTCTACCTTCGTAGCCATGCCCGTGGACGGGCCTGCACGCATAACGTCAATGATGACGACCGGGATTTCTGCGATGGTTGCCATGGAAATGGATTCAGCCATGAGGGAAAGCCCTGGGCCGGAAGTAGCGGTGAAAGCACGAACGCCGGCATAACCTGCGCCCATAGCCATCATGCAG
>ERZ791859.1219-NODE-1219-length-12162-cov-8.388040_pt1 | contig 12162 bp, 10 predicted proteins | sample MGYA00509943_ERZ791859 | MGnify/ENA primary metagenome ERZ791859 (study PRJEB30046, sample SAMN00792065) | human gut metagenome | study: EMG produced TPA metagenomics assembly of the A metagenome-wide association study of gut microbiota in type 2... | reverse complement strand
CAACGACGGAAAAGTACCATTCTTCCTTTTCCTCATCCCATGCGGTTCGAATACGCTTGTCTTCGAACAGTTGGATATTATCGTTTTGTGCCATTTGAATCACCTCGTTCTGTCATGAATTCTTTCAAAAGTCCTTGGCAGCCATCCAGCACATCCTGCCAGGTCGCCTCGAAGTCCTCGGTGTACCATGGGTCTGCCACATTGCCGGGACGGGCGGTATGATCCATCAGGAGGGACATCTTGCCGGCGTAATCGCCGCCGCAGATACGGTACATATCCCGGAGGTTGGCCTGGTCCATGCCGATCAGGAGATCGTATTCGTCGTAATCCCGATTTGTCAACTGCCGTGCGGCATGGCCTTCGCAGGAGATCCCATGCTCGGCCAGCTTGCGCCGTGCCGGAGGATAGACTGGGTTGCCGATCTCCTCCCGACTGGTAGCCGCTGATTCGATATGAAATTGCGATGCCAGTCCCGCCTTTTTTACCAAGTCCTTCATCACGAACTCGGCCATGGGGCTGCGGCAGATATTGCCGTGGCAGACGAATAAGATTTTTGTCATTGCTTATATATCCCTTCAAAAGCCTCCAAGCCTTGATATTTCAGGGCTTTGGGCGCTTCTTTCATTTTTGCTGTCATGCCGGAAACCTACGCAGATTTCCGTAACTCTACACAGATTTTCGGGCAAATGGTGTAGTAATTGGTGTAGTGACTGCGATTGCTTCAACCTGATTTTCTCTGCGGCTCCGGTGCGGCAAGCCCTTTGAAATCAATGATCTTTGCCATCTGCTCGGCAGCGCGGTCATAGCTCGCATGGGTGTAAACATTCAGTGTGACGCCCACATCGGAATGTCCCATGACATACTGCAAGGTCTTGATGTCCATGCCAGCGTTCGCCATGTTTGTACAGAACGTGTGCCGGAATACATGGGGCGTGATGTGCGGCAGAGGCTTGTCCGGGTGCAGTTTTTGATACTTCTTCATTGCCCAGCGCATTTCATTCTCGATGTGCAGGGCAACCTTCGGACTGTCGTTTTTGTCCAGCAGAAGGAAACCGCTGTACCCGTCGATGATCGTTTCCGTTTTCACGCGCTTGCGGCGGGAAAGAATATTTTGTAGGCTTTGGTAAACCTCATCCGTCATGGGAATGTAGCGGCAGCCGCACTCGGTTTTGGTTTTCTCCACATAATACTTGCCGCCGCGCTCTCGGACGAGCTGGTGATCTACTCGGATTTTCCGCCCGGTAAAGTCCAGATCAGCCTTTGTCAGCCCGCAGAACTCGCTGACGCGCATCCCGGTTCCCAGCAGCACCACAAACTCGTCGTAATACTTGCAGTAGGTCTTGTCCTCCCGGATGAAATCCATCCAAAGCGTCTGCTGTTCCTCTGTCATGGCAATGCGCTTCTGTGAATCATTGGAAACTACATCGACCAGCTTGAAGTCAAAGGGATTCCGACGGATCACATCCTCATTGTACGCCATCTGGAAAGCCGGTTTGACAACGCCCCGAACGCTGGTGAGGGTGCTGTATCCCTTTCCGTCCTCGTGTAGCTTCATGATCCATTTCTGCGCGTCCGAAACCTTGATGTCTCGGATGGAACGGTAGCCAAAATCTTCTTTCTTCACCAGATTCAGCACGAAGTTATAGCCAACCTTGGTATTGTAGCGCACGCCCTGTTTGATGCTGATGTAGCGTTCCAGCAGTTGAATGACGTTGATTTTGCCAGCCGCATAATCAATGCCATCGTCGAGCTGCTTCTGGATTTCCTTTTCTTTTTCCCGCAGTTCTTTCAGATCGGAGGAATACACTGTCTGCCGTTTGCCGCGAATGTCTGTGTACCGATATTGATAAATCAGGTCTTTTCTCTGGCTCTCTCCTGTCCGCAGGATGCGTCCCTTGTTGTCTTTTCTCTTTTCGGACATTGTCAAACTCCTTTCCGTGATGGAAAGAGCCTTGATATGACACACTTATTGTATCATATCAAGGCTCCGATTTACACCACAAATTTCAAATAGAATACGCCTGCTCGATGAACTGATCGAACAGGCGGCGTTTAATCAGGCGCTTGTTGCCCACCCAGAGGACGAATTTGCACCGGTCCTCGTTGGTGATCTCGCGCAGTTTGTTAATACCAATGCCGGAGTAAGCCGCGGCTTCCTCCAAGCTCAGATTGCTCTTTTCCCAAATCGGGATTTCCTTCATAGGCAGTTTACCCTCCATGCAAAAATAGCCAGACAGGGTGAGGCGGCAACGAAGTCCGGCAACGGACTTCCAAAAACCTCGAAACATACCCGGTCTGACGGTTGATTTACGATTATCCTTTTCTTCTATTTTTCTGTTGTTTTGGTTGTCAAAGGCAGAAAAAGCCTGACAGAGCAGGGATTGCCTCGGCAACCAGCCTGACAACGGAGTAACAACAGGATTTGCAACCAGCCGCACTTTTCAGAACGGCAGCTCCATCTGCTCTGTGATCTCCACAAAGCCGTCCGGGATTTCTGTATTTTGGTTGCCGCTGCCCGTTGCAGTCTTTTCTCGCTCCCAGCCTTTTTGCCTGCCGTACCCGGCAAAGCTGCGAGGATTGGAGAAATACGTCCAGCCGGTCACACACTGGTTCATAATCTCGTTGATCTCGCGGATCTCCCATTGCTTCGGCTCATCAAAAGCATGGTTCAGCGCCTCCTTGTAAAGCTGCTTGGAACAGACGGTATCGCCCGTGTAGCTGTCCAGAAACGCCTGAATCATGCCCGCTTTCGTGTCCTCCGGCATGAAGTCCTTCTGATGTTCCTTGAGATAACGTACCATTTCCGGGCTGAACGTCAGCTTCCAGCCGCCTGCCCGGTAGATGGTCATTGCCTCCGCCCACACCTGCTGCAAGTAGGATCTGGATGCGGCTTCATCCTCCAAAATGTGAACCTCTGCCTGTTCCGGGCAGACCTGCACGGGCAGGAAACGCCGGTTGCCGGAGCGGTCGAGGGGCAGGAAGTCCATTGCGTTTGACGTGCCACCGAATACGCATTGCCGCAATCGGTCTGCCGGATGGGTTTCATACGGGATTTTGTAGACCTCCTTCTGACGGCTCAGAAACGACTTGATTTCCTCAATGCTCTTGGCATTGGCGGTAGCAATCATCTCGGACATTTCAATGATCCAGTGCCCTTGCAGCTTGCGGTACACATTTTCATCGTCCAGCTTCCGCAGATCGTCGGAGAACCACTCGTCCTTTCCTGCCAGCAGACGGAAGAATGTGGACTTTCCCGCGCCCTGACCGCCCACCAGACAGAGCATGACTTCAAATTTGCAGCCGGGATGAAATGCCCGATGAATCGCACCCAGCAGGAACAGCCGTAATGCCTGAAAGGTATACTCATCCGCTTCCGCGCCGAGAAAGTGGTGCAGACAGTAGCGGATACGTTCTGTTCCGTCCCATGCAAGACTGTTCAGATAGTTCCGGACCGGGTGATAGCTGTTCTGATGGGCAGCAAGATCGGCAGCATCTATGATTTTCTTCTCACTTGTCAGGTCGTAATTCTCTTCCAGATACAGCCGGATGTACTTCATATCCGTGTCGGTCATGGAGGTGCCGGGGCTTAGGTCGTAGCCGATGGGCTTCACAATGTCGGTGCGGTCGGTCAGCAGATTGTAGGCGATCGCGCCGGAGAGCAGCGGATCATGCTGAAATACCATCAGGCAGTTCTTGATACTGTTGCGGACACCACCTTTTTCCGTGGTGTCCAGCATGGCTTTTACTTCTTCAACGCTCATCGGCGGTGCCATACTGCCCGCCTGAATTTTGAGCTGCTGCCTCATCTGCGGCGGCAAGCTCTGCCATTCGCTGCTCAAGTTTCCTCACTTCCTCTCCATATTCGATCACAACGGATGCCCGCGCATGTATATCCCCGCACAACAACTCATCCAACAGATATTCAATCAGCGAAATTCTCTGTAACGCTTCCACAAAGCGCGGATCAAAGCCATCCTCCGGCGTTTGCGGGGTATCCTCCTTCCAGCGGCATAACAGCCGGTAATAGTCCAACAGCACACGGAAACAGTAGCGTTCCATGTGCTGATAATTCTGTTCGTCCGTATTTTGTTGTCGCGGCTTGCTCATTTTGCCCGTGCCATCCTCATACGGAATGGCAAAATCCTGTGCCAGCAGAATTGCTGCCTCCTTGCTGCCGATCCCGCGAAGCCGGGAAACGAAGTCAATCACATCCCCGGTGGCACCGCAGCCGAAGCAGTAATACCGGCGATCCAGCTTCATGCTGGGTGTGCTGTCATCGTGGAACGGGCAGCGGCACATTCCGTTTCGCTCCACCCGGGTGCCGTATCGCTCCGCAGCCTGCCGGGTGGTCACAGACTGCTTGACGGCTTCAAAAATATTCAATAGGCAATGCCCTCCTTAGCGTTCCATTTCCTGCTTTTTCTGCCGCATCGCGGTGTTCTGGCGTTCCTGCTCATACTGAACCTCGTAGATGTTGTAATGGATCGCCCAGAGCTTTTTTGCGTCGGCATGGAGCGGCGAAAGTTCCGTCTGAATGTCCCTGTATTCCTGCTCCAACTGCGCCCGTTCTTTGCGCCATGCGGTGATGGGCAGCTTGCCATCTTTGAAATACGGTTTCAGCTTGCGCTCTGCCATGTGATATAGGCGGAGTGCGTTTTCATTTTCGGACGCGAACTGCTGACGCTTACCTTTCCACTTGATGGTCGCCAACTTATCGGCAAGAGGCTTGCCCTCGGTATAAAACTGCACCATGCGAAGCAGCTCGTCCAACTCTTTCATACGCTCGGTTTTGCCGCGCAGATCGCATTTCAAAATGTCGATACGACCACTTAGAGCAGACACACGCTCCTGTAATTCTTCCGGCGTTGTTAGCTTATTCTCCATGAGATAGTTGACGATTTCGTTGAACTCCTTGAGATTGCCGATCTTCGCATTTTGACTCCAAGCTCCTGCGTTGCGGTTGGTGTAATACTCGCTGAGAAGCTGCGCCAGATCGGGGGCCTGCGGCTTGCTCAATTCCTCGTGCGCTTCTTTCAGCCAGTCAAGCAACGCAGAGATTTTCTTTTTCAGATTGCGGATCAGATTATTGGTTGTCTTAATCCATCGATTGAGATCGCCCTTGTCGGTGCGGATGCCCTTCGCTTCCATTGCCCGGACGGTCACGCCCTCGTGGATGGTGGGAAGTTGGTCAACACCTTGTTGTTCATAGCTGCGGTGGTCGATCCTGCAATCCAAACCTTTCTCTGCAAACTTCGTGTTGCACAGATCAGCCCATGCCTGCCGCCAATGCTCCAAGGTGTCGGGGCTACCCCAGTCGGTGGTGGGGACAGCGTTGAACACATAGTTTCCTGCTTCGTCCCGGATGCGCTCCCCATACTCATCCAGCACATATTCCCGCCGCTGTTTGTTGCCCCATTTTCCGTTTGGCTCGATAGGACGAATGGGACACATGACATGAAAGTGCGGATTGGAAATGCCGTTGTCCTCTTTGCCTGGCGAGTGAACGGCAAAGTCCACTACCATGCCCCGGCTCACAAAATTTTGAAGCAAAAATTGCCTTGCCAGAGCGACGTTCTCCTGCATGGAAAACTCGTTCTGCAAGGCAATGTCAAAGCTGTAGGCAAGCTGCGCTTTCTTTCCACGCTCGGCTTTCTCGACCGCGTTCCATAGGGTTTCACGGTCTGCATACTCTGGCGGCGCATGAGAGGGGAGCAGGATTTCCGAGCAGATCACACCTCCTTTTCGGGTGTAATCGCTGTCCTCGCCGTAATACTCGCTGTGCAGCTTTTCCCCGGCACGGTAGGCGGCAGACGCCACAGCGGACTGTCCCGCACTGCGCTTGATCTGGGTTACATGAAAATGGAATAACGCGATACTCAGCACCCCTCTTTCTGTTCAGACCGGTTGTGTTCGTTGACCGCTGCCATGAGCAGACCTTTGACCTCTGGCAGGTCAAAAACCTTTTCGGCAAAGGCGTAAAACTCAGCGCGTGTCAACAGCTTCGTCAGCGGGGCAATGCTTTCCATATCCGCACTGCGGACGATCAGGTTGTGTGCGCGTTTGGTTCGGTCGCCGCGCTCATAGTAGGCGATTCGGTTTTCCAGACGCTGCTTCTTGTGCTGTTCCTGTGCAAGCTGCTGCTCAATTTTATCTTTCTCGGCATTCAGCTCGGCAAGGGTCTTCTGTTTTGACATGGTTGACCTCCTTCGATTTGATGGGATAAATGAATAGAAAAAGACCGCCTACATTTTCGGTAGACGGTCTGGTTAGAGATATGGGATTTTCAGACTTTGCGGCGGGAATTGTCTGCGTCAGCAGATTGTTTCCGCTGCAAAGTGGGCAGGGATAGACGCGCAAGCGTCGCAAGGGGTGCAGCCTCTTGTTCGGAACGAAGTGACGCAAAACAGCCCGGACTTCAATCGTCCGGGCTGTCTGCTCCGCAGGACGCACATACTCCCGTCAGGAGAGTATAGAAGTGCGCCCTTGTTACCAAGGGATTATTTGATGGAAATCTGCTCACCATCGACAATAATGCGATCACTTAGCACATTCAGTGCAGCATCCATCGCCTCATTGATGGCTTTGCCAACACGTGTCACTCCGCATTGCGCAGCCAAAGAACGGTACAGCCCGCTTTTATCGGCTGTTACATTTTGTTTCAGAATCTCAAACATTCCAGCGGCTAATTCCTCTGGCGCAATTTGTTTGATGTCACGTTCAACATCGCCCGGACCTCTGAACTGTACCTCTTTTCCGTTATTCAGATACAGGAACCCATTTCTTCGGATAATGCCGTAACGCTGGCAGCCGTACATCTGCTGCTCATAGGCTCTCTGCACGACGCTCGTGACCTTTTCACGGTCGAAATACCACACAATGCGTTTTAGAAACAAATCTTCCGATAGAGGTGACTCCACTTCCAAAATTTCCTTAACGATTGCCTTGAAATCGCTGTGATGATGACGTCGGCAAACCTCAAAAAAATCCGCCGCCTTATACGCAGGAAATTCAAAATGTTTTTCGACCGCAACCTCTTCAAATGTTTCTGCTGGCTGGCTATCTACTGACTTTACTTCTGCTTTTGTTGGATTTTTGACCGCATCCGCAGCTGCCTCTAAAAGCCGCAGCTGTTCAACCGATTTGTTTCTGAACCAGTCCGTAGACCAGATGCGATAGAATTTCCAACCCATGCGCTCCAAAATTTCTTGCCGCAGACGGTCACGGTCACGCGCATTTTTGGATGAGTGATATGTTGCGCCATCGCATTCAATCGCAAGTACATAGTCAGAACTGTCCGGCAACTTCAAACCGAGGTCAATACGGAATCCAGAGCAGCCGACTTGTGTATCTACTGCAAATCCTTTGGATCTCAGATAATCGCACACCTCAAGCTCAAAATCGGAATCGAATTGCTCAAACGGGCTGACGGAAATTGACCGTTCCAGCGCAACGCTGCCATTCTCAGCATAATCGAGGTATTCACGAAGCAGCTTTGCACCTTCTGCGGATGTATGCTTCAAGTCAATGTCCGTATAGTGCATGGAAGAAACCAGTTGGACATTGCATTTTGCACGGGTAACGGCAACATTCAGCCTTCGTTCACCGCCGACGCGGTTCAACGGGCCGAAATTATGCAGTAGGCGCCCTTGCGCATCAATACCATAGGCAATGCTGAAAATGATCGTATCGCGTTCATCACCCTGCACGGTTTCGAGATTTTTGATGAAGAAAGGCTCTTTCACATCATTCTTGAAGAAGTATTCCTTTTCCGGTGTGCTTTGCCGCCGCTTGGAAAGTAGTTTATCAATCAAGTCCTGCTGCGCTACGCTGAACGCAACCACACCAAGACTGCGGTTCGGATATTTTTCAATATTCTGATAGATCAGATCAACAATAAACTCTGCTTCCTTCCGATTGGTATGGGCTTTGCGGTCAAATACGCCGTCCACGTGATAATAGTCTACACCGATTCCCGGAGCATCGACCTTAGAAGACGGGAACGTCACAAGATCGCTGTCATAAAAATTCTTGTTGGAGAAAGTAATCAGCTGCTCATATCGACTGCGGTAATGCCAGCGCAGCCGGAGCTGCTGCATGGATGTCGAACACAGATCCAAGATAGATTCAAAGTCCGTTACATCTCCGGTTTCTTCATCGTTGTCCTCCGCTTCAATGGTAGCATTGAAGAAATTGCTGGGCGGCATCTGCTTAGAGTCACCCACAACAATCAACTGGTCTGCACGATAGATTGCGCCGATTGCATCCTGCGGGAAAATCTGTGATGCCTCATCAAATACAACCACATCGAAGTGAACGGAATCTGGCGCAAGGAACGTGCTGACGCTCAGCGGAGACATCAAAAAGCACGGCTTGACTCGCTGAACAAGCTCACCTGTTTCAGCAAGCAGAGAACGAATACTCTTTTGCCTGCGCTTTTTTTCGCCTTCACGAAGCAAGATCGACAGTGCGCTCCCGGACGCAATCATATCAAGCGATGGGCGCATAGAGGAAAGCTCAGCGCGGATTTTTGCCTTATTGATTTCAAATTGCTCAGTATCTTTCTCGGAAAAAGTACGAATCGCTTTATCCTGAGAAATTCGATTGAATGCAGACAAAACAGAATTCCCAGACAAAATCGAGTCGATCCATTGATAGTAAAATTGCTTTTGGAATGCGCCGACAATATGTTTTGGTTCTATATTCAGACCAATGGCAGCATTTACATAGGGCACGACCTGTTTATCATCCAACTTGGAGAGCAGAGTCCTGAAATGGCACCAGTTATCCAACTTGTCCATTTCACTCAGACAGTCCGCTAATCTCGCCAATACCAAATTACACGGTGCAGAGTGAGTGTTCAGAATCGCTCGATCAAAGTACCCATCAACTCGCTTGAATGTATCAGCACTACAAACTGCGAAAGTCTCGTCAAGTTTCTGGTGGTAATCTGCAAATATATCTCGTTCAGAGGTGAAATCGTTATAGTGTTCCAAAGTGCCGAACGCAATGCTGCTGGAGAATATTGCCCCCAACGCCGACATTTGTTCCGCTACATAATCCCATTCGGTTTCGACACCATGATAGGCTTCACCAAGAAATGCTTTGATGGGTGCTTCAGCTTCAACAAACTCCAAGGTCTTTTGCTGATAATAGGCAAGTCGTTCTGTCATGGAGACAGCTTCATTATAAGCAGGTTTCTTCCCGTCCTTCTTGCACAAGCGCAGGTCGGTGATAAGCTGCTTGTACTCGGCATTGAAAAGCCTGGAAAAGATTCCACCAAACTGTTTTGTCAGCTTCTTGTGATACGCAGCTCCATCCAGTTTATAAATATCATCGTCAAACACTGCACCCAACACGGAGCGGGCAGCCATAATATCTGCACTCTGCGCTTGTAATTTGTGCAGCGCAGAGTTTACCGCGTCAAAACACTCCCGATCCAGGAGTGACGGTGTAATCAGCTTGGATGCCGCTGCAAAACCGAAGAAACTATTCCAAAGCTGTGCGTCCTCTACGCTGGTACATTGTATTTTATACTTCTCAGAGATTTCCTGCTGCAAAGGAATCAATACCTGCAAGAATTGTGAAACGGCAGAAAGATCACCCTTCACCTCGTTTTTTGACTGGTAAGATGTGTCCTGATTGATATAGCCGTACCACGGATTCTTTCTATAATCATATCCGATGGATGGGATATAGTCTGTATACTGCTCCAAAAGAGCAGCTGTTTCTATCAAGTACGATTCGCCTTTGGAAGCAAGCTGAGGGATAGGAAACTCAACATCTGGCGTGGACCGAAATGCGGCGTAAGACTCATACAGCTGATACAAACTTTTTTCAATGACCGGGCGCAGCTTGTGAAGCTCAACCGCATAGGCATCTAGCTGATACTGTGCCTTTTCCTTGATAGCAATTTCAGCGTCCGCTTTCGAGGAAACAACTCTTTTCTCCGCGCGGAGTGTATGGCAAATATCCGCAATAACATCCTTTTTATTTGCTTTATGACTGTGGAGCTGTAAGCAAAATTCAGCGAGTCCAGCTTGCTTCAACTTGTCGTAGACCACATTCAGGGCTGCCAGCTTTTCAGAAACGAACAACACTTTTTTACCATCACTAAGGCATTCTGCGATGATGTTCGTAATCGTCTGGCTTTTGCCAGTACCGGGAGGGCCTTGCAAAACGAAGCTCTTCCCCGTCTTTGCCATCTCAATCGCTTCAATCTGGCTGGAGTCTGCATCTACCACACTATGTAGCTCAATCAATGGATCAATAACAGAGCCAGCAGTTCCCTCATCGCCGTATAATTTTTCTGCGCTGGTTGGCTCACCCAAGAGCTGACGGACATTCTGATTTGCAAGAATTGCCTTTGCATTGTCCTTCAGATCCCGGTACATATTGATTTTGAGAAATGAGAAAATACCGATCTTGCATTCAGCTGTGACTGTCCATTGGAGTTTCGCCACAAGACGCTTTACTTTCTCAAGGTAGGCAGTCAGCCCCTCATCGTTATACTCAGGGAGCTTCACTCCATGTTCTGCGTCCATTTTATAGGAAAAGGTCGGATTAACAATGATGTCGTCTTCTGCCGACTTGATAAAATAGGGTTCTACCGCTGACGCTTGTTCCAGCCGAATCGGTACAAGCAAAATGGGCGCGCGAAAAACATAGTTCGAGGCGGCGCTTTCTTTCCAATGGACAAAACCAAACGCCATGTACGCAACATTGACACCGGTTTCTTCAATGAACTCCCGCGCCTTCTTATCAATGTTTTTTACGGCAGTAAGCGGATTCGTGGCAGCATTATAAAGTAGGATTTGATTCTGCCGCTTGATTTTACCGGAATATTGAGCCAAAAATGCAGCTTTGCCGCCAGAAGTATCAGCCTTTTCTGACACCTCAATCTGCAACTGCTCCGGTTCAGAAGACTCTTCCGGTGTCCCGATTTGCAGCTGCTCCGGTTCAGAAGGCTCTTCCGGTGTCCCGATTTGCAGTTGCTCCGGCGCACAGGATTCTTCTGTGTCATCATCTTCTTCAACAATTTTGGGATCGAAGACCTCAAAAGAAACTGTCCCGTCCACTTTCTCAAACAGCACATCAGAAGACGGGAGCAACACCTCCACGGTTGACGCTCGTGTATCCTTAAAATTGATTAGATTATTGCGTTTTCCTGTATCCAGCAGCAAATCAGCCCACTTATCCAGCTTCTTTGTATCCACTGCTCGTTCGCCTCCACCCTTCAGTTATTAGAGCTATCTGTAATCTCCATAATGTCGCCAATATCGCATTGTAGTGCTGTACAAATCTTTACTAACACATCTGTAGTGACGTTTTCGTTCTTTCCGAGTTTTGCCATTGACGCATGGCTGATTCCTGCCGCAGCACATAAGTCTTTTTTTCTCATATCACGGTCAATCAATAGTTTCCAAAGTTTTTTATAACTAACAGCCACAGACTACACCTCTGTTGAAATATTAAAGCAAAGCTTTGTATTCACATTTTGCTTGATAAAATTCTGCAAACGCTGAATTTATTATAACACAAAGTGCTTCTATGCTCAAGTGTGTAATTGTAAATCCTTGGTGACTTACTTAAACCCGTTTTGTCTTGCGTATGCGCTTGCCGCCCTGCGGCGTTCCTCACTATACGGAGCAGTCAGACGGAAACTCAAAAGTTATCCAGAGGTGTTGCAAATTGCTATTAGGATGCGTTCATCTTCATGATTATCGCTCTCTTTTCTGCCACACAATGTCATACCCCAGCGCGTCCGCCAGCTCTACCGCTTCGCCGTAGCGGAGCGAGCCACGCTTGAGCTTGCCGGAGAGATTGGGAACGCTGCGGCTCCAGCCATACTCGTCCGAGAGGTAGTCCACCACCTCGGTCATGGTCATGCCAGTACGGACGATGTAGGACTTGATCTCATTGCGATAGGTTTCAGATTTTCTCATATTCAAACTTTCCTCCTGTTTTTTCGGTGCGCTCTATGGTAAAATGGGTTTGTTAGATCGTGACACCCGTTCGCCATAGGGCGCTGATTTTTGATGCACGGCTTTTTGCTGGAAATGCCGCCGATGATACGTTGGTCACAGGCGGCCCCTTCCGCTTTTGCCGTCTGATGTGTCTTTGCGTGAAACGGCGAAATATCATGTTGAACGACAAACGTCGTTC
>ERZ791859.1198-NODE-1198-length-12425-cov-1.964673_pt1 | contig 12425 bp, 10 predicted proteins | sample MGYA00509943_ERZ791859 | MGnify/ENA primary metagenome ERZ791859 (study PRJEB30046, sample SAMN00792065) | human gut metagenome | study: EMG produced TPA metagenomics assembly of the A metagenome-wide association study of gut microbiota in type 2... | reverse complement strand
AAAAACGGAAAGACAGAAGACATGCTGAAGATCGATCCGGATGAACATCCGGTAGCTCTCCAGCTTTTCGGAAGCGATCCTGAAATCATGGCGCTTGGGGCGCGCGAGATGGCAAAGGCGGGTCCTGATATCATCGATATCAATATGGGCTGCCCGATGCAGAAGGTCGTTAAGAACGGCGACGGATCGGCGCTCATGAAGAATATTCCGCTGGCTGCTTCCATCGTAAAGGCCATGGCGGGCGCCGTGGATATCCCGATCACGGTCAAGATGCGTCTTGGCTGGACAAGGGATACGGAAAACTGCGTGGAACTTGCCAGGGCTGTCGAAGAGGCAGGGGCAGCAGCCATTACTGTCCATGGACGCACAAGGGAAGATTTCTATACAGGAAAGGCGGACTGGAAGAAGATTGCCGAAGTCGTCAAGGCGGTTAAGATTCCGGTCATTGGAAACGGGGACGTCGTTGACGGCCCATCGGCTAAAGCGCTTCTGGAAGAAACAGGATGCGCCGCGGTTGCCATCGGCCGTGCTGCCTGGGGAAATCCCTGGGTGTTCAAGGAAGTGAATGCATACCTTGAAAATGGCGATATTATCGATCCGCCGTCCTGGGAGGAACGCCTTGCCATGGCAAGGGAGCATCTTCACGGCCTTGTCATTGAGAAGGGCGAAAATGCAGCCGTCCGCGAAATGCGCGCGCATGCAAGCCGCTATTTCCACGGACTTCCTGAAGCCGCTGCCCTTCGCCGCGAAATCATGAAGGCGCTCACCGAGAAGGAATTCAATGAGACGATCGACAGGTATGAAGAAGAAAAGCATCTGACCGAGCCGTCAAAAATCTGATTCTTTCCGAACTCTCTCATGGAAATGAATGCATGACGAGAGAATCATTAGGAAAAATAAAGAATTGGTAAGATATGCATTATAATCATGTTGTCTTGCCATATATGGTACCTTTTTACAGTCAATTTTTATTGACAAGGTAAAAGGGAAATATTAGAATGATTAAAGAACGCGAGTAATAGAGCGTGGTGATCGTCGAAGCTTGTGCAGGTTTGTGCGCGCAGGCTTTTTTATCTCACTACGGAGAGGAGAAAAGATGTCCATTGAAATGGTCCTGTTTTCCGAAGGCATCCGGGCGTATGAAATCGTATCCCGAATGACCTGTTCTGTTGCCGTGTGTTTCTTCAGGTCTTGTAAACCACTCCTCTTACGGGGGTCTGTGTCTTTGGCATAGTGTACCCCTAAAGAGGAGATTTTTTGTTATACGGCTAAGCCGTAAAGAGGGAGGATATTACAATGCATGTAGGAATCGTTATGGGCAGTGACTCCGACCTGCCGGCCATGAAAAAAGCATTTGAAATCCTGGACGGATTCGGCGTTACATATGACGTTGCCATTGCTTCCGCTCACCGCACGCCAAAGAAACTGGCTGAATTTGTTGCGGCAGAAGAAGAAAAAGGCGCAGGCGCATTCATTGCCGGCGCTGGCATGGCAGCAGCCCTTCCGGGTGTGGTAGCCAGCCTGACTTTAAGACCAGTCATCGGCGTACCGCTCTCCGGCGCAAAGCTCGACGGTATGGATGCGCTCTTCTCCATTGTGCAGATGCCATCCGGAATCCCGGTAGCTACCGTTGCCATTGACGGCACGAAGAATGCAGCCTTCCTCGCTATTGAAATCGGAGCTGTCTCCGATCGTGAATTGTACAGAAAGTACAAGGAATACCGCGAAGAAGCCGCTGCTGAAATTTACAGAAAAGATGAAAAACTGCAGAAGGAATTGGGCCGTTAATGAAGGCCTCCAAAGGAGAAAACGAAATGAAAGAATACAAACCATTCAAATCCGGCAAGGTACGTGAACTCTATGATCTGGGCGACAGCCTCGTTATGGTCTGCACTGACCGCGTTTCCGCTTTCGACAACATTCTGAAAGACCCGATCCCGCAGAAGGGCGTCGTTCTGAACCGCATGTCTGAATTCTGGTTCGATTTCACAAAGGACATCGTTCCGAACCACATGATTTCCATCGACACAAAGGATATGCCGGAATTCTTCCAGACTGAAGAATTTGAAGGCCGTTCCATGAAGACACAGAAGCTCGACATGATCCCGGTAGAATGCATCGTCCGCGGATACATCACAGGTTCCGGCTGGGAAGGATACCAGAAAGACGGCAAAGTCTGCGGCATCACTCTTCCGGAAGGCCTGAAGGAATGCCAGAAGCTTCCGCAGCCGATCTTCACCCCGTCCACCAAGGCTCCTGTCGGTGAACATGACCAGAACATTTCCATGGAAGAAGGCGTGGAATGGGTCGAAAAGTTCTTCCCGGGCAAGGGCAAAGAATACATGGAAAAACTGTCTGAACTGACACTCGCGCTTTACAACAAGTGCGCTGACTATGCTCTCGAAAGAGGCATCATCATCGCTGATACCAAATTCGAATTCGGCCTCGACAAGGAAGGAAACATTGTCCTGGGCGACGAAATGCTGACACCAGACAACTCCCGCTTCTGGCCGGCAAAGGGCTATGAAGCAGGCCACGGCCAGCCGTCCTTCGACAAGCAGTTCCTGAGAGACTACCTCAAGGCTCATCCTGGAGATACCGTTCCGCAGGAAATCATCGACAAGACGATTGCCATTTACAAAGAAGCATATGAACTTCTGACCGGCATCAAGTTCTAAGATCGTATTCACAGAGTGCGGAAAAGGCTTTCCTTCCGCCCGGGAGCGGGGAGGAAAGCCGCCGCATTTTATATCCCGCTCTGGCGGGTGCTCCCCAGAAAAAATGGGAGGGATTATCCCTCCTGCTGTTTACAGAAAGTCAGGAGAATTCCGGAATGTATAAAAGTATTGATATCTATGATGACAAGCCCCATGAAGAATGCGGGGTATTTGGCATTTTTGACCGTGAATTGTCTGCTGCAGCCGAGACCTATTACGGGATTTTCGCACTCCAGCACCGCGGCCAGGAAAGTGCCGGCATCACAGTGTCTGACGGAAAGGTTATGGAGACTTTCCGCGGTATGGGACTCGTTACCGAAGTTTTCCGCCATTTACCTGAAAAGGACGGGCATATCGGTATTGGACACGTACGTTATTCCACCACAGGCTCTTCGATTCCAGCCAACGTACAGCCACTGCAGGCTGACAGCATAGACGGATCGATGGCGCTGGCACATAACGGCAACTTGGTCAACACGAAGAACCTTCGCAGAAGACTGCTTCTGGAAGGCTCCACGTTCCAGACTTCCATGGATACCGAAGTCATTATCAAGCTTCTGGCAAGAAGCAGAAGAAAAACAGAAGAAGAAAAGTTCATTGAACTGATGGATGAAATCCATGGCGCATATGCCATCGTAGCATGCACGAATGATGCACTCTACGGCTGCCGCGATCTTTTCGGCTACCGCCCGCTCGTACTGGGCAGGACGGAAAAGGGCTGGGTGCTGGCTTCTGAAACACCGGCTCTCGATGCCATTGATGCAAAATTTGTCAGGGACATCCTTCCGGGCGAAATTGTTTCCATCGATGACAACGGTGTCCGTTCCACCATGTACTGCCCGGTGGAAAATCACCGTCACGGAATCTGCTCCTTCGAATATATTTACTTCGCCCGTCCGGATTCCATCATGAACGGACAGGACATTTATCAGGCCCGCCTCAACATGGGCAAAAAGCTCTGGGAAGAAACCCATTTCGACGGAGACGTCGTCATGAGCGTGCCGGATTCCGGCAACGTGGCAGCTCTGGGATATGCCCAGGCTTCCGGCATTCCTTTCGTGGAAGGCCTTCTCAAGAACAAGTACATGGGACGCACCTTCATCCAGCCGGGACAGAAGCAGCGTGAAAGAGCCGTCCGCATGAAGCTGAACCCGATCCGCATGAATGTCGAAGGAAAGAGAATCATCCTCGTCGATGACTCCATCGTCCGCGGCACGACAAGCGGCATCATCATCAACCTTCTGAGAAACGCAGGCGCCAAGGAAATCAAACTCTGCATCAGCTCGCCGCCAGTCAGATATCCATGCTTCTTCGGCATTGATACCGCTGAAAGAAAGCAGCTGATCGCCGCTAAGTATTCAACAGAGGAAATTTGCAAGATGATCGGCGCCGATGCGCTCCATTACCTCTCGCAGGAAGGCCTCGCTGAATCGATTTCCGAACTGAAGAAGACGGATATGTGCTTTGCCTGCTTCGACGGCATTTATCCGGAACCCGTACCGAACAACGGTCTGGGCGGCATGGAAGAGGAAGAATAGGACAAGGGTGAATAGGGACATGACTGAAAAGAAAAAAGGCCTGACTTACGCGGAAGCCGGCGTTGATATCGATGCTGGCGAAAGAGAAGTGGAACTGATCAAGAAATCAGTCCAGGCAACATACACCAGAGGCGTTCTGGGAGATCTGGGAGGCTTTGGCGGCCTTTTCCGCCTGAAGGATGAACTGACAGATGATCCGGTTCTCGTATCCGGCACTGACGGCGTAGGCACAAAGCTGCGCCTTGCCATTGAAATGGGCATCCATGATACCATCGGCCAGGACTGCGTTGCCATGAGCGTCAATGACGTCCTCGTACAGGGCGCAAGACCGCTCTTCTTCCTGGACTACATTGCTACCGGAAAGCTCGAACCAGAACTGATGGCTGAAATCGTCAAAGGCGTTGCCAATGCCTGCATCGAATCCGGCTGCGCACTCCTCGGCGGCGAAACCGCTGAAATGGCAGGTTTCTATGCCAAAGGCGATTACGATGTAGCTGGCTTTGCTGTCGGCATCGTTGACAAGAAAGACCTCATCACAGGCGAAACAATCGCTCCTGGCGATGTCATTCTCGGACTTCCGTCCACCGGTGTCCATTCCAATGGATACTCCCTCGTACGCCGCATCATCGAGGACAACAACCTGTCCCTGAAGGAAACGTATGAAGGCTTCGATAAGCCTCTTGGCGAAGTCCTCCTCACACCGACCCGCCTCTATCCGAGACCGGTCCTGCCGGTACTGAAGGGCGCTGACGTCAAAGGTCTCGTCCATATCACTGGCGGCGGCTTCTACGACAACATCCCGAGAGTCCTTCCAAGGGGCACCCGCGCTGTACTGAATGCCGATCTCTGGCCGATGCTTCCTGTATTCCCGTTCCTGATGAATCTGGGAGGCGTCGATCCACATGAAATGTACCGCACATACAACTGCGGTCTTGGCATGCTCCTGATTCTCACCCGCGAGGAAGCAGAAAAGGCAAAGGAAATCCTCGCTTCCATCAATGAACCGGTTTACGAAGTCGGCGAAATTACTGAAGGCAGCCAGGACGTCATTGTGACGGGCGGCTTGTTTAATAAATAATTGCCTTAAATGATAGCCGGACTTCTGAGCGGAGTCTGGCTTTTCATTAAAAACCATCTGAAAATATGAGCTGCCCGCGCGGAAGAAAGGCAGCCGAACTTGAAAATTTGTGCCAGAATTTCCTGAAATGATTATATATCCAAGGGAATACGATTCTTACCCCGATTTCGATATAATAAAAATACCTGGTTTTAGGAAAGGGCATGGCCCAAGGCAGATAAGAAGAAAAGGAGATATATTATGGCACAATTAGATGCACAGTCCATCATCAATTTCATAGGCAGCGCTCCTAAGAAAACATTTGTCAAAGTATATGTAAAAGGAAAAAACCTTGACTCCCTGACATATCCGGAGGGAGTGGATGCCTTTGTAGAAAGCAGGACAGGAATCCTCTTTGGCGACTGGAAAGAAGTAAAGCCGTTTTTGGATGAGCATGCAAAAGATTTTGACGCAGTCAGAATTGAAAATGAAGCTAGAAATTCTGCTGTTCCGCTTCTGGATACAAAGAACATCAATGCACGCATTGAACCAGGCACTGTCATCCGCGATCAGGTACTGATCGGAAACAATGCCGTCATCATGATGGGAGCTATCATCAACATCGGCGCTGAAATCGGAGAAGGCACCATGATTGATATGGGAGCTATCCTCGGCGGACGCGCTATTGTCGGCAAGCATTGCCATATCGGTGCAGGCACTGTACTGGCAGGCGTTGTTGAACCGGCATCTGCTGAACCGGTACGTGTCGACGACGATGTCCTGATCGGAGCCAATGCTGTTGTTATCGAAGGCGTTCACATTGGTGAAGGCGCAGTCGTTGCCGCAGGAGCCATCGTCATTCATGATGTCGCTCCGCATACCGTAGTAGCAGGATCTCCTGCCCGCTATATCAAGGACGTAGACGCAAAGACCACATCAAAAACCGGTCTGGAAGAAGAATTGAGGAATCTGTAATGCTCAAAGAGGACGATCTGATCACGATCCGTCGTCATCTGCACCAGATACCGGAAGTCGCACTGGAAGAAGTGGAAACACATGCATTCCTCATGCAGGTGATCGGCATGATGGACCAGAAGTTTTTGAAAATCCTGGAGCCGAAAGAGCTTCCGACTGCGATACTGGTAAGAGTGCAGGGATCCGACCCGTCCCGGACAATCGGGTACAGGACGGATATCGACGGACTTCCTGTTGATGAAAAAACAGGACTTCCGTACGCATCGCAGCATCCGGGAAAAATGCATGCCTGCGGCCATGATATGCATATGACAGTCGCACTTGGCGTATTGGATTATTTTGCAAGCCACCAGCCGAAGGACAATCTGGTATTTTTCTTCCAGCCTGCCGAAGAAAGCGAAGCAGGCGGAAGGCGTGCCTACGAACTCGGCCTCTTCGAAGGAGAATGGCGTCCGGATGAATTTTACGGACTCCATGTAAACCCGAAAATGCAGACAGGGGTTATCGGATGCCGTATGGGAACACTCTTTGCCGGCACGACTGAAGTCAATATCGATGTGATCGGCAAGGGCGGCCATGCTGCATTCCCGCAGGATGCAAAGGATGCCGTCGTGGCTGCCAGCGCCCTTGTCATGCAAGTGCAGACAATCATTTCCCGCTCGATCAATCCGATAGAATCCGGGGTCATTACCCTTGGAGAATTCGAGGCAGGCACGATCAGGAATGTCATTGCCGATCATGCGCGCCTTGAAGGAACGATACGCGGCCTGACACAGGTGATGATCGAAAAGATCAAGGAACGTGTTCAGGAAATCTGCGAAGGAATTGAGAGAAGCTTTGAAGTGGAAGTCAGGCTGGGACTCAATCAGGGCGGATATTTCCCTGTTGAGAATGATCCTGTGCTGACAAAGCGCTTCATCAGATTCATGCAGGAAAATCCTGATGTAGTCTATGAGGAAGTGCCGCCTGCCATGACAGGAGAGGACTTCGGTTATCTTCTGCATCAGTTTCCTGGAACCATGTTCTGGCTGGGCGTTGATGGCGGAGCCCAGCTCCATGAATCTTCCATGAGCCCTAAGGAAGGGGCTATCCAAAAGGGGATAACAGCCATTACTGAATTCTTAGAATACCGCATGATTACAGAAGAGTAATTTTATAATAGAACTGAATTTGTCCTCCAGAGAGACATGATCCCGATGGACAGGAAACAGGAGGTAGATTGTATGCCATCAGTTATTTCAGAATTAAGCGGGATGATTAATCAGAAGCTGACAGAGGTACCGCCGTCAGCGATTCGTGCATTTGACAATGAAATTTCATCTGTCCCGGGAATTATCAAATTAACATTGGGCGAACCGGATTTTGCTGTGCCTGACCACGTCAAAATGGCTGCGGTCAAGAGCATTGCAGAAGACGATTCCCATTACTCCCAGTCAGCCGGAAAGATTGAACTTAGGGAAGCCATCGCAGCGTATCTGAAACGCACAAGAAATGTCGACTATGATCCGGCTTCCGAAATCGTAGTTGCTGTCGGGGCAACAGAAGCACTGGCTGCCTGCACATTTGCTCTCCTGAATCCGGGAGACAAGGTCCTTGTGCCGACACCGGTTTTCCCTCTGTACTTCCCGCTCATTTCCCTTACAGGAGCAGAGGTCGTCATGATCAATACGGCTCCGGAGGGTTTTGTACTGACTCCGGAACGTCTGAAAAAGGTGCTTGAAGAGGAAGGAAGCAGCGTCAAGGCTATCCTCCTCAATTATCCGTCGAACCCGACAGGACGTTCCTATTCGGCCAAGCTGCTTGATGAACTGGCTGAAATCCTGAAAGAACATCATCTGCTGGTTCTGGCGGATGAAATCTACTCCGAACTGACTTATGATGCGGAGCATTCATCCCTGGCAACCCGTCTTCCGGGACAGACTTTGCTGATTTCTGGCTTGTCCAAGTCCCATGCTATGACCGGGTATCGTTTAGGATACGTGGCCGGACCTTCCCAGCTGATCGGTGCAGTCACAAAGATGCATGCATTTATGGTGACCTGCATCAATGACTCCGCACAGGCTGCTGCTGTTGAAGCGTTGAATCATGGAGATAACGATCCGGTTGTCTTCAGGGAAGCATACAGGCACCGCAGAGATTATATGGTGGGCCGCATGCGCAAGATGGGATTTGAAATGGCAGTGCCGGAGGGCGCATTCTATGTATTTGCCAAGATCCCGAAGGAATTCGGAACAGACGACTTTGCTTTTGCATTAAGACTGGCCAAGGAAGGCAGGCTGGGGATCCGTCTTTGGAAGCGGCGGCGAAGGATACGTAAGAATTTCCTATGCGGCATCCGATGAGAAAATCGAAGAGGCAATGAACCGTCTCGAAGAGTTTGTCAGCCATATCTGAAATCAGGCGGGGAGGCGCAGAGCACCGCTCCAGGTATCGTCCCGTATCAGATAAATGCTATAATCAGTTGGATTTCCATAGGAAAGGCAACCGTAAAATCAGGCAAAATTTCCTGCCTTCGGATGGAATGCTGCCAGCTTGTCAGACCAGTCTTTGTTGAAAACAGAGAACTGGCAGACAGGAACTATTTACTTTGAGGATTTCGTGTATGAACAAAAAGAGAATTGTAATATTTGCATCAGGCCGCGGCTCAAACGCCGAAGCCATCCATGAAGCCTGCGAAAACGGGACAGTCAACGGAGAGGTCGTTGGCGTCATCTGTGATCACGCAGGAGCGCAGGTCCTTGAAAGAGCCAGGCGCTGGAATGTACCCTCCACGGTCATCGAATTAAAATCCTTCGAGAACAAGGCAGCTTTCAATGATGCCCTCCTCGAAGCAGCTGTATCATATAAGCCCGATCTCATCTGCCTTGCCGGCTACATGAGAATCTGCGGAGAAAATCTGATTCATGCATTCCCGAACCGGATCATCAACATCCATCCGGCTCTGCTTCCGAGCTTCCGCGGGCTTCATGCCCAGAGACAGGCCATTGAAGCCGGCGTCAAAGTCGCAGGCTGCACGGTCCACTTCGTCGGAACGGGCCTTGATGACGGCCCGATCATCACGCAGACTGCAGTTCCCGTCTATGATGATGATACGGAAGACACGCTGTCCGCCCGCATCCTGGAACAGGAACATCCTTCCTACGTCCGCGCTGTCGCTGCTTACTGCAGGGATGAGCTTACGATTGAAGGGCACCATGTTTCCGGCATGCACGGCCACCATTAATTCAGACTGAATATCTGATGATTTCAGATTCACATAGTATCGCCCGGAAACGGGCCGTTCACAAAGGAGGAGTTATAATGGCAGTCAAAAGAGCGCTTATCAGCGTATCTGATAAGACAGGTGTTGTAGATTTCGCAAGAGGACTTCATGAACTCGGCGTGGAAATCATTTCCACAGGCGGAACCATGAAGGCAATCGCAGATGCAGGCATTCCTGTAAAATCTGTTTCTGAAGTTACCGGTTTCCCGGAAATGATGGATGGCAGAGTCAAGACACTGCATCCGATGATCCACGGCGGCATCCTTGCTATCCGTGACAACCCGGAACATGTCAAGGCCATGAAGGAACACGGCATTACAGGCATCGACCTCGTAGCCGTCAACCTGTACCCGTTCAGGGAAACCATTGCAAAGCCTGATGTCACCAGAGCTGAAGCTATCGAAAACATCGATATCGGCGGCCCGTCCATGGTCCGTGCAGCAGCAAAGAACTACAAGTACGTTGCTGTTGTCGTCGATCCCAAGCAGTATGATGACATTCTTGAAAGAATTAAAAATGACCAGCTGACTGATGAATTCCGTCTGGACCTCTCCAGAAAGGCATTCCTCCACACAGGCCTTTACGACTGCGCTATCGCTGACTATCTGACAAAACAGGTTAATGGGGATAACGATACACTGCCGGATATTTACAGCATGGCTTATGTCAAGCTGCAGGACCTGCGCTACGGCGAAAACCCGCATCAGAAAGCTGCATTCTACAAGGATCCGGAAGCAACAGGCGGCATCGCTGCTGCCAAGCAGCTCCACGGCAAGGAACTTTCCTACAACAATATCGTTGATATGGAAGCAGCATGGGATCTTGCCTGCGAATGGAAAGACCAGCCGGCATGCGTCATCGTCAAGCACACGAACCCATGCGGCACCGCTCTTGGAAGCACAGCTCTTGAAGCATTCCAGAGAGCCTTCGACGCTGACAGCAAATCTGCTTTCGGCGGCATCGTTGCCATGAACCGTGAATGCGACAAGGAAACCGCTGAAGCTATGAAGCCGATTTTCTTCGAAGTCGTCATGGCTCCAAAATTCTCCAAGGAAGCTTTCGACATCCTCAGCACGAAGAAAAATATCCGTCTGATCGAAGTACCATCTTCCGAAAAAGAAGAACTCCAGCTGCACAAGGTTTCCGGCGGACTTCTCGTACAGACACCGGACAACAGCGCTGAAACAAGAAAAGACTGCAAGGTCGTAACTGACCGTGCTCCGACAGAAGAAGAATGGCAGGCACTGGAATTTGCATGGAAGATCGTCAAGCATGTCAAATCCAATGCTATCGTTCTGACCGGAAAGGACGTAACACTCGGCGTCGGTGCTGGACAGATGAACCGCGTCGGCGCAGCTGACATTGCCATTGCTGAAGCAGGAGAAAAATCCAAGGGCTCCGTCATGAGCTCCGATGCATTCTTCCCGTTCGGCGATACCATTGAAGCCGCAGGCAAGGCAGGCGTAACCGCTGTCATTCAGCCAGGCGGATCCATCAGGGATCAGGAATCCATCGATATGGCCAACAAGTACGGCATTGCCATGGTATTCACCGGTCACCGTCATTTCCGGCACAGCTAAGAGAGGAAGTTTAAATGAAAGTATTGGTTATTGGAAGCGGCGGACGCGAACATGCGCTGCTTTGGAAGCTCTCCCAGAGTCCTTCCGTTACAGAACTTTATGCAGTCCCGGGCAATGAAGGCATGGCAGACATCGCCTCCCTCGTTCCGGTAAAGAGCAATGAAGATATTCTGGATTTCGCAAGACTCATGCAGATCGATTTGACCGTAGCAGGACCGGAAACGGTTCTGACCGAAGGCCTTGCCGATCAGTTCGAGGCAGAAGGACTTGCTTTCTTCGGCCCGCTTAAAGCGGCAGCCCGCATTGAAGGCTCCAAGAGCTTTGCAAAATCTCTCATGAAGAAATACGGTATCCCGACAGCCGCCTATGAAGTATTCACTGACGAAGACAAAGCTGTCGAATACCTGAAGACACAGTCCTTCCCGATTGTCATCAAGGCTGACGGACTTGCAGCAGGCAAGGGCGTCATCATTGCCAAGGATCTGGAAGAAGCCACCCATACTGTCAAGGATATGCTCGAAGGCAATTCCTTCGGCGATGCAGGCCGCTCCGTTGTCATTGAAGAATTCATGACAGGCGAAGAGGCGAGCGTTCTCTGCTTCTGCGACGGAACGACTGTCGTTCCGATGGTTTCCTCCCAGGATCACAAGAGAATCGGCGACGGGGATACCGGCCCGAATACCGGCGGCATGGGCGCCTATGCTCCTGCTCCGGTCATGACCCGTGAACTCATTGAAGAAGCCAATGTAAGAATCCTCCGTCCGATGGAAGCTGCCATGAAGAAGGAAGGATATCCATTCAAAGGCTGCCTCTATGCAGGTCTCATGATCACCGATGAAGGACCGAAGGTCGTTGAATTCAACTGCCGCTTCGGCGATCCGGAAACAGAAGCTGTACTTCCGCTTCTCGATGGCGATCTTGCACAAATCATGCTCGACTGCGTCAACGGAAAACTTACACATGAAGAAGTGACATGGAAAGACGGCTATGCTGTCGATGTCGTCCTGGCGTCCGGCGGTTATCCTGCTTCCCATACATCCGGCGAAATCATCAGCGGCATTGAAGATGCCAAGAAGGAAGACTGCATCGTATTCCATGCAGGCACTGCTAAGAAGAACGGTGAATTCGTCGTCAATGGCGGCCGCGTGCTGAATGTTGTCGCCATTGCCCCGACGCTGGAAGAAGCCAAGGAAAAAGCCTACAAGGGCGTTTCCCGCATCCACTGGATGGGCATGCAGTACCGTCACGACATCGCTGACAAGGGCATCAAGCACCTGAAGGATCATCAGTAATTTC
>ERZ791859.1189-NODE-1189-length-12446-cov-2.203051_pt1 | contig 12446 bp, 8 predicted proteins | sample MGYA00509943_ERZ791859 | MGnify/ENA primary metagenome ERZ791859 (study PRJEB30046, sample SAMN00792065) | human gut metagenome | study: EMG produced TPA metagenomics assembly of the A metagenome-wide association study of gut microbiota in type 2... | reverse complement strand
ATATGCAGACGGCTGAATATAAAATGGACTCAGGCTACAAAAAGGCTTTGACATTACTGAGAAGCGGCAGAAGGTACGACCACATTTTCTGTGCCACCGACAATCTTGCCGCAGGCGCACTCCTTGCCTGCCGTGAGCAGGGATTGAAAGTACCAGAGGGTATAATGATAGCAGGTATTGGCGACTCTCAGCTTTGTAATGTCACGTCCACTCCCCTGACCTCTGTGCATTTTCATTATCGCACCGCAGGCATAGAAGCGGCACAAATGCTGCTCAATTCACTTAAACGAGAAAGCTCTATACCAAGGACGCTGACGCTCGGTTTTGAGCTGGAAGAGCGTGAGTCTACAGAGAAAAAATGTGAAACTGTGTGAAACCTTGTAATACCGCCTTGTAAGTTTATATTATTTGTCAATAGACAAATGCACCTCTATGGGTTATAATATAGTTAATGAAATCGGTATCACATAAATGATGAAACCAATAAAATAACATAGTTCGGACAAAATAATAATAAACAAGCAAAGGACGGGATATTATGGATCACAGAAGTTCAGCTCGTGAGATACTTTCTGCTATAGGCGGAAAGGAAAATCTGGTCAGTGCCGCACACTGTGCCACAAGATTAAGACTTATAATCGCAGACAACTCAAAGATACAAAAGGATACCCTGGAGAACATTGATGTTGTAAAGGGCGTTTTTGAGGCGTCAGGTCAGCTTCAGATCATCATAGGCACCGGAACGGTAAACAAGGTCTATGACGAATTTATTGCTGAGGCAGGCGTGGAAGCCTCTTCAAAGGACGAAGTCAAGGCTCAGGTGGCTCAGAAGCAGAACTGGTTCAAAAGGCTTATCAAAACTCTCGGCGACGTATTCGTACCTATAATCCCTGCTATCGTTGCAGGCGGTCTTATCATGGGAATAATGGAAGCCTTGAACTTCATGGCTGCGAACGGATTTATTTCCATTGATACCAGCGGATATGTTTTCACAATTTTCAAACTGCTTTCAAATGCAGCGTTCACATTCCTGCCCATACTTATTGGCTATTCTGCAACTAAGGTATTCGGTGGCAACCCTTATCTTGGTGCGGTAATAGGAATGTTCCTTATCCACCCTGACCTGCAAAACGCTTGGACAGTTTCCACAAACGGATATGAGCAGACTTTCTCCATATTTGGTCTGTTCAACGTTCACATGGTAGGTTATCAGGGTCATGTAATTCCTATCATCATCGCTTCATTCATTCTTGCGACTATGGAGAAAAAGCTTCACAAGAAAGTGCCTGACATAATCGACCTTTTCGTTACACCTCTTGTGAGCCTTACAGTAACAGCTTTCCTCGTTTACACCTTTATCGGTCCTGTATTCGTTGCCCTTGAAAATGGCATTATCACAGGCGTTCAGAAGCTTATCACTATCCCATTCGGCATTGGTTCGTTCATAATGGGCGGTTTCTATTCAACAACAGTTGTTGGCGGTATACACCATATGTACACTGTTATCGACATTGGTCAGCTTGCTAAATATGGCGCGACCTATTGGCTGCCTCTGGCATCTGCCGCAAACATGGCTCAGGGAGCTGCCTGCCTTGCAGTGGCAGTAAGAAGCAAGAACAATAAGATCAGATCAATGGCTTATCCTTCTGCGCTGTCTTGTATGCTCGGCATCACAGAGCCTGCAATATTCGGTGTAAACCTTAGATTTGTGAAGCCTTTCATATTCGGCTCTATCGGCGGCGCTTGCGGAGCAATGGTCGCTTCTATCCTCCACCTTGGCGCAACTGCAACAGGTGTAACAGGAATATTTGCAATACTTCTTACACTCAACCACCCGGTGAAGTATATAATCTCAATGGCTGTAGCAATGGGCGTTGCATTCACTCTTACTTGGCTTTTCGGCACGAACAACGAGCAGATAAGAAACGAGAACAAGACTTCCGAAAACAAGACAGAAAAGGCTGAACAGCCTGCACAGGCTATGGAAACAAAGGCTGAAAATGCAGACGCAGCAGATGACGGCATTATCACAGCTCCGCTTAGCGGCAAGGCTGTAAAGCTTGAAAACGTTCCTGACCAGACCTTTGCGCAGGGCATACTTGGCCTTGGTGCGGCAATAGATCCTACTGAGGGCAAGGTCGTTGCACCTGACAACGGCAAGGTTGAAACGCTTTTTGACACTTTCCATGCAGTTGGTTTGACCCTTGACAATGGCAAGGAGCTTCTTATCCACGTTGGCATAAACACTGTCGAGCTTAAAGGCGAGGGCTTCAAGGCTTACGTTTCTGAGGGCGACAGAGTAACAAAGGGACAGACGCTTATCACTTTCGATATGGACTTTATAAAGAGCAAGGGCTATCAGACTATCACGCCTGTTCTTGTGGGCAATTCAGACGAATTTGCCTCCGTTGAGGAGCTTGCAGAAGAAGGCACAGAAGTGACCATAGGAGATAAACTAATAAAGGTAAACGCATAAAGCACAGACAAACCGTCAATAATCATAGTCAATGAGCCAAAAGGAGAGGATATAAATGGATAACAAAGAAAAACTGGAAAACAGAGAAAGAATAAAGAACGCAAAATGGCGTCAGAGATTTCATATCGAACCGCCTGACGGCTGGCTCAATGACCCGAATGGTCTGAGCTTTTACAAGGGCGAATATCATGTTTATTTTCAGTACAGCCCAATTGCCGCTGACGGTCACACGCCGAGAGGCTGGGGACATTATCACGGCAGCGACCTTATGCACATGACTTATGACAGAGCAGTTATGATGCCTGACATTCCTGAGGACAGCCATGGTGTTTACTCAGGAAGCGCCATTGAAAATGACGGTGTTCTGCATATTTTCTACACAGGTAATGTGAAGATGATAGGCGATTATGATTACGTCAAAGCAGGCAGAGGTGCGAACGTTATCCACGTCACCACCACAGACGGAAGCAAAATGAGTGAAAAGCAGGTACTTCTCAGAAACAGCGACTACCCTGATTTCTGCTCATGCCATGTGAGAGATCCAAAGGTGTGGAAAGAGGGCGACATATGGAAAATGGTGCTCGGTGCAAGAACTCTTGACGACGAGGGCTGTGTGCTTGTATACAAATCTGACGATCTTATAAACTGGAAATACACCGGCAAGGTATACAAAGAGGGCTACGGCTATATGTGGGAATGCCCTGACTATTTCGAGATAGACGGCAAGGGCTTTCTCAGCACCTGTCCGCAGGGTATGCCTCACTATGAAACAAAGTGGCAGAACCTTAACCAGTCGGGCTACTTCCCTGTTCAGGGCAAGCTTGAGGACAGCGTTCTCGGTGACTTCACCGAGTGGGACATGGGCTTTGACTTCTATGCGCCGCAGACATTTCTTGACCCACAGGGCAGGAGAATACTCATAGGTTGGCTTGGCATGGACAACAAAGTCTACGGCAATGCCACAACTGAACTTGGCTGGCAGCACTGCCTTACCATACCGAGAGTTGTAACTATTGCACCCAACGGCAAGCTCAGACAGCAGCCTATAGCTGAATTTGACGAGCTTAAAAGCAACGCACGCCGTCAGAGCAGCGGTCAAACTGCAGAATATCCTCTGCCATTTGAACTTGACGGTGAGCCTGCTGACAGCTTCAGCATATCTCTTGACGGCAAGCTTGAACTTAGCTTTGATAAAGAAAAGCAGCTCTTTACAATGAAATTTACTGACGAAAAATACGGCTGCGGCAGAACGGTAAGAAACGCAGAGATAGACAACGTGAGAAACATAAGAGTTATCGCAGATATGTCAAGCATTGAGGTATATATCAATGACGGCGAAACTGTGATGTCAACAAGAATATATCCCGATAATGACAGCGTAAAACTTAAAGTAAACGGCTTTGAGGCACAGGTCTGGGACATCTGAGAGGAGGAACTGCAATGGGAAACACACTTTTTGCCATAGGCGAAGCATTGATAGATTTTATCCCAGCACAGACAGGCTGTGCTTTTGAGGAGGTAACGGCTTTCAGCCCTAAAAGCGGCGGTGCGCCTGCAAACGTCTGCGGAGCGTTCACTATCCTTGGCGGCAGCTCGAAATTTATCACTCAGCTTGGTGATGACCCATTCGGAAGAAAGATAGCAGGCGACCTTGCAAGGGCTGGAATCGACACTTCCCTTGTGAGCTTCACCGACAAGGCGAACACAGCTTTGGCTTTTGTGAGCCTTGAAAACGACGGAAACAGGACGTTCTCATTCTACAGAAAGCCCTCCGCAGATATGCTTTTTTCAGCGGAGCAGGTAAAAGAAGATTGGTTTGAGGACGCATACGCACTGCATTTTTGCAGTGTTTCACTTGGAGATTTTCCGATGAAAGACGCACACAGAAAGGCTATCGCCTATGCACGTCAAAAAGGTGCAATGATAAGCTTTGACCCTAATCTGCGTTTTCCTCTTTGGAACGACAAGAAAGCTCTTCATGATACCGTGAATGAGTTTATACCAATGGCTGACATTGTGAAGATATCAGACGAAGAGCTTGGATTTATCACAGGTGAAAACGACATCAAAGCCGCTCTGCCAAAGCTTTTCACAGGCAATGTGAAGCTTGTGATATACACCTGCGGCTCAAAGGGGGCATATGCTTTCACAAAGAACGCGCAGGCATTTGCAGAGAGCGAAAAGGTGAAAGCTGTTGACACAACAGGTGCAGGAGACGGATTTATAGGCTCGTTCCTATATGCACTAAAAACTCTCAATGTGACCGCCGAAGGTCTTTGTGACCTTGACAATGCACAGCTAGAACGCTGTATAGCGTTTTCAAATAAATTCTGCGGTGAAAGCGTTAAACATCAGGGCGCTATCGACTCCTACAGAAAAATAGAATTTATATAAATTTGCATAATAATTATCCTTTAATAATACATTTCCTTAAAACAAAGCCTTCCCCTTTTGGGAGGGCTTTTGTTTTCGGCAAAATTTCACAAAACATTTTGCAGTATATGTAGTGGACGGCGCCCTCGACGTCCCGCTTTTGCGTTTTTGAAGGGCTTGTTTTAACACGTTTTAGCATAGTAATATGATACTTTGTGAAAATTTGACAAAAGATAAGATATACTATATAATAGAGATTGTATGACTATTTTTACAGGAGAATTATTATGAACGAAAATAAAAACAGAGCAACCTTTCAATCCCGATTGGGATTTATACTTGTGTCCGCAGGGTGTGCAATTGGTCTTGGCAACGTGTGGAAATTTCCATACATCTGCGGACAAAACGGCGGCGGAGCTTTTCTGTTCCTATACCTTATCTGCCTTGTACTGTTGGGACTGCCAATACTCATATGCGAATTTGCCATAGGCAGAGGAAGCAACCGAAGCCTTTCTCAGGCTTTCAACCGACTTGAAAAGCCCGGTAGCCGATATCACTGCACAAAATACACGAGCATTGCAGGAAACTATCTGCTCATGATGTTTTACACCATGGTCACAGGCTGGATGTTATACTACGCTTTCAAATACGCCACTGGCTCGTTGGACGCTTCAAGCACCGCGGCAACGGCTGAAGCTTTTAAGGATATGCAGGCTTCCCCGTGGCTCATGCTCATATTCTCGGCTATCGTTATCATACTTTGTATCGGTGTTTGCGCACTGGGATTGCAAAATGGCATTGAAAAGGTAACGAAAATTATGATGATACTGCTTATGGCGCTCATGGTGGTGCTGGCGGTGAACTCTATCAGGCTGAAAGGCGCTTCTGAGGGACTTAAATTCTTTCTTGTGCCTGACTTTGATGTATTTAAAGAAAAGGGCTTCACATCAGTGCTTTTCGCCGCAATGACTCAGGCGTTTTTCACACTAAGCATAGGCATAGGCACAATGGAGATATTCGGAAGCTATTTGAAAAAGGACCGCACTCTTGTAGGCGAGTCTGTGAACGTGATCGTTCTTGACACTGCCGTGGCTGTCGTTGCGGGACTTATCATAATCCCTGCCTGCTTTGCATACGGCATCGAGCCTGACTCAGGTCCGTCACTGCTTTTCATTACTCTGCCTAACGTTTTCCACCATATGGCTTCAAGCCGCTTGTGGGGAATATTCTTCTTTATCTTCATGTCATTTGCGGCGCTTTCCACCGTTATCGCAGTGTTTGAGAACATTATCACAATGTCGGTGGAACTGTGGGATTGGAGCAGAAAAAAATCACTTATTGTAAACCTTGTGATGATACTTGTGCTTACAATGCCTGCTGTGTTTGGTTTTAATCTGCTGAAAAATATCCAGCCAATGGGCGCAGGCTCGACTATCATGGATATGGAGGACTTCTTGGTATCATCGAATCTTCTGCCACTTGGCTCTCTTGTGGGAGTGCTTTTCTGCGTTCGCAAAAACGGCTGGGGCTGGGAGAACTTCATCAAGGAAGCCAACACTGGCAAGGGCAAGCATATTCCAAACGGACTTCGCAGCTACATGGCCTACGTTGTGCCTGCACTTATCTGTTTCATCTACCTCAAAGGATACTATGACACATTCTCAAACAGAAGTCTGCCGGTCCTTATAGGCTGGATGTGCTTTGCGGTGATACTTCTTGTACTGATATTCTGGGCAGCTTTTTCAAAAAGCAAAAAAAAATTTGGAAAATCCTATTGACAAATAGAAAGTTTGGTTATATAATAAACTTTGCGTGATGTTTCACAAAAATTCGTATAATGATAAACGCTATAAAAATAAACTGAAAGGTGGTGGGTGAAATGAGAAATATTCTTTTTGATCTTCTAAAGACTAACGAGAATATAAACCTTGTAAATAATGTAAGTTCAATAAGCCTTTCAGATGTCATTTTGCCTGCCCTTATTACCAAAAGCTAATGAGATTTTTATCAGCTTTCTGGATATTATACTGCAGATCTATTGCGACCTCTGATATCAGGTATCAGAGGTCTTTTTTTGACCTGTTATAGGCAGTTACATTATACGAATTTACAGAATTATATCGGAAGAATATGAAATTTATCCCGAAAAGGAGGGAATACATGAAGTTTTTTGACGTTTTGCCACAGCTTGCAGAAAACGAACTGCTAAAGCGTGGAGTTATGACTGACGAGCTGCTTTACTGCGTAAAAGCTGACCTTGACGGTGAGGGCGGATATGTGGACGTATACATAACTTTCACAAAAGACACCCTTTGCATACTCCGTGGCTATGAAGAATACGGAAAAATGAAGCGTGGGCAGAAGAGAAAAAATCTCGTAAACTTCACAGTATCAGGCTATGATGAATACCCCATAGACAGCATTGAAGAAATGTTTGTTGACCGCTATGCAACTTCCGCAAGACTTATGATAAAGGACAAGTCCGGCAAGGAATTCCCTATAGCGAGGTTCTCACTTGGCTTTGCTGACAAATTTGAGAAATTCAGCCAGCGTGTGAACTGCACAGCCAAGAACGAGCCTATTGACGACCGCCTGCTGGAAGGAGTAAAGACCCACTGCCCTACCTGCGGTGAGCCTTATCCTGACCCTAACCGCCCTGTCTGTCCGAGATGTGTAGACAGACGCTCGGTGTTCAAACGCCTACTTTCTATGTTCGGTGAGGTATTTCTCATACTGCTCACCATAGTTTTAAGCAACGTTTTCGCAGTGCTTTCGCCGATATTCGGCTCTCAGATGCTCTATGATGATGTGCTTGCGGAAAACGGAAAATACTATGGCAAGATACTCATGATAGTAATGCTCATCGTGGGCATAAACATTGCAGGAATGATAATGCGTATCATTTCAGGCATTATAACCTCAAAGGTCGTGCCTGTTGTTACGCACCGGCTTAGGGTGAAGATATTCTCCTCAATGCAGCGGCTTTCCCTTGACTTTTTCACAAGCAAGCAGACAGGCTCGCTTATGTCAAGAGTTGACCGTGACAGCCAGAATATCTACTGGTTTTTCACGGATATAGTGCCGTATGGACTTACAAATGTAGTAAAAATAGTGGGTATTGCAGTAATAATGCTCACAATTTCGCCACTTCTGTCACTTGGTATAATCCTCACTATCTCGGTGATAGAGATAGTTCAGCACCAATTTTACAAAAGCCAGCGCAAGCTTTACCGCAAATATGACGTTGCAATGCGTTCTGCAAACTCGGTGCTGTCTGATGTTATGAACGGTCAGCGTGTGGTAAAGGCTTTCGCCCGTGAGGACAGAGAGATAGAACGCTATAGGGTAAAAAACACTGACGCATTTTTAATAAACTCAAGGATAAACTCACGGATAGCAAACACTATCCCTGTTATATGGACGTTCTATAGGATAGTGAACAAGCTTGTTTTCTGCCTTGGCGCAGTGCTTGTTATAAAAGGTCACATACTATTCGGCGCACTTTCAGCACTTATTTCCTATACCGAAATGGCGATGGATCCTATCAACTTTTTCACATGGATAGGCGACCGCTGGGCAAAATGTATGGACGCCGCATCAAGAATGTTTGAGATAATGGACGCTCTGCCTACTGTAAAAGAGGACGAACACCCTGTTCACATGGAAAACATGAGGGGCGATATTGAGCTTAAAAATGTATCCTTTGAATATGAAGCAGGACACCCTATCATAAAAAACGTTTCCTTCAAGGTGCAGGCTGGGCATATGTTTGGAATCGTTGGTAAAACAGGTGCAGGAAAATCCACTATCATAAACCTTATGGCAAGGCTTTATGACGTAACAGGCGGTGAGATAACCATTGACGGCGTGCCTATCAGGAAGATAGCTTTTGACGATCTTCGCCGTAACATAGGCATAGTTTCTCAGGAAACTTTCCTTTTCATAGGGTCAATAGCTGACAATATCCGCTACGCAAACCCTGACGCCACCATGGAAGAAGTTATCGAAGCGGCGAAGTCCGCAAACGCACATGAGTTTATAACAAAGCTCCCTGAGGGCTATAACACTAAGGTCGGCGAGGGCGGAATATCCTTGTCAGGCGGTGAAAAGCAGAGAATATCTATCGCAAGGGCTATCATTCAGAAGCCTAACATACTTATCCTTGACGAGGCGACCGCTTCCATGGACACAAGGACAGAGCGAAAGATACAAGCCGCTATCGACAATCTGAAACAGGGCAGGACGATAATCTCTATCGCACACCGCCTTTCAACTCTCCGTGACGCTGATATGCTCTGCGTTATCGAAAATGGTGAGCTTAAAGAAATGGGTACACATGACAAGCTCATAAAAGAAAAAGGCAAATATTTCGAGCTTTACAAGCTGCAATCTGAAGCATTGCAGTTCATAAACGAATAGTAAGGAGATGAACATAATGGCTGAAAATATTACCACTGAGCAGGAGGTCTACGAGGTCGATAAGCTTAATTTGCTTGACTGCAAAAAGATACGCCTTGCAAAGGAAGAAAGCGGCTTTCTTACCCTCGATTATGAGGGCAGGACTTATCACAAGGTAAACCCCACAAGGCTCATACCGTTTTATTCAAAGACCACCTACATAAGCCTTTCATACGAAAATTCTGAAAAAGAATTTCGTGAGATAGGCGTTATAAAAGATATTGCGGAGCTTGACGGTGAGCAATACAAGCTTCTTGACAGCTATCTTGAATACAAATACTATATGCCTGAGATAACAAAGGTCTACAGCATAAAGGACAATATGCGTGGTGCGATATTTGTCAAGGCTGACACAACTTCGGGACAGATCTGTATCCGTGACTGGTATCAGAATTTCAGAATGATCGGCTATGATTATCTCTACGTCAACGACGCAGACGGCAACAAATATTTCTGTCCTGACATTCACAAGCTTGACAGAAAGAGCCGTCAGGTGCTTGAAATGTACACCTAAAAGGTGTCAGACCACACTGAAAGGAGTGTGAAAATATGGATCTAAAAACTTCCCTGCCACAGAATGCCCCGGCAGACATTGTTTACTCCCTGCCTGCGAACTTCACCTGTAAGGGCGAGAAAATGGACGGACATTTCTGCGTGACAAAAGAAAAGATATACATTTACAACGGCAGTGAGATAACACTTGAATACAGCATAGACGATTTCTCCGAGTTTGAGTGCAAACAGCAGATAGGCACTTCAATGGCTCAGGGAACACTGAAAAGCGGTGAAACTATCTGCTTCTGCGGTTTTTCGCAGGATCAGTTTCTCAGATACGCCGAGCTTATGAAGCTTCTTGACCACTGTTTGCGCACAGGCGAGCTTATGGAGATAACTGACACGGAAGAGCCTGTCTGCCCGAAATGCGGTCTGCCGCTGGAGGGCGCAAAGGAATGTATCTACTGCACAGGCAAGGGCAAGACAATGGTCAAGCTCATAAAACGCATTGCGCCATACAAGAAATATTTTGCGATCGCAGTTATATGCACGATACTTTCCGAGCTTATTTGGGTGCTTGCGCCATATCTTGACAGAGTTATAATCGACAAATATGTTACCCCGAAAAACTCCCATTGGGCAGGCCTTGCAGGAGTTATCATCACTATCGTCACCCTGCTGCTTTTGGCAGGAGTATTCGAGTTTTTCAACATGAAAAACAGCTTCAAGGTGGCGCTCAATCTGGGACGTGACCTCAGGCAGGAGATATTTGAAAAGTCACAGCAGCTTTCCATGAACTCCATATCAAAGCGAACAGCAGGCGAGCTTATCAATCGTGTTTCAAGCGATGCCGCAAAGCTTGAGGACTTCATCACTGCAAACGGCAAGGACGCCATAGTAAAAATACTTTCCCTTGTGATAATAGGCATACTGCTTTTTATCATGGACTGGCGGCTTGCGCTTATGACAGTTTTGCCTGTGCCGATAGTTTTCATAATAGTGCAAAAGCTTTTTGACGCCATGGCGATACGCTACACAAAGGTATGGAAAAACGGCGTTTCTCATGGAGAAACTTTGCATGATATTTTAAACGGCATAAGAGTTGTAAAGTCCTACGGCAACGAGGTAAGGGAGATACAGCGCTACACAGAATGTTCCGAACGCTGGGCGAAAAGCTGCGTTCGTGCGGAAATGATGTGGTATCTCACCATTCCTGCCTCAGAATTTATCCTCACCATTGGTAACTTCTTCGTACTGTATTTCGGTGGAAACATGATTCTCGACCACACCATGACATTAGGTCAGCTTATACAGTTCACCACCTATGTTGCAATGCTTTACGAGCCTATACGCTGGCTCATACAGATACCGAGAAATCTTGCGGACACCTCAGTTTCCGCAGGCAAGGTCTTTGAGATACTTGACGAGGACACTGACGTTCGTGATTGTGATGACCCTATTGACCTTGACATTCAAGGCGATATCGAATTTGACGGCGTTTATTTCGGCTACAAGGTATACAATCCTGTGCTAAAAGACATAACCTGCAAGATAAACAAGGGCGAAATGATAGGCATTGTGGGACACTCAGGCGTGGGAAAATCCACAATGATAAATCTTATTCTCAGACTTTATGACTGCACGCAGGGAGAGATACGCATTGATGGTGTGAACATAAAGGATATTGCACAGCACAGTCTGCGTTCACAGGTGGGCGTGGTGTTGCAGGAAACTTTCCTTTTTGACGGAAACGTACTTGAAAATATAGCATATGCAAAGCCTGACGCTACCTTTGAGGAAGTAATAAGGGCAGCGAAAATTGCGAATGCACATGACTTTATCACAAAGCTCCCTGACGGCTACAACACCCGAGTGGGCAACAAGGGCTATCAGCTTTCGGGCGGCGAGCGTCAGAGAATTGCCATTGCAAGAGCGATACTCCATGACCCTAAGATAATAATACTTGACGAGGCGACGGCTTCTCTTGACACTCAGACGGAAAAGCAGATACAAGACGCTTTGGGCAAGCTCACAAAGGGCAGGACGACAATTGCCATTGCTCACAGACTTTCCACCCTCAGCAACGCCGACAGGCTTATCGTCCTTGACAAGGGCAGACTTGCAGAGTTCGGCACTCACGCTGAACTTATGCAGAAAAAAGGCGTATACTACAAGCTTGTTATGGCTCAGCGCCAGGCCACAAAAATGAAAAAAGTTCAACCGCAGACCTGTTAAGCACTTGACATTATCACGGCAATGTGGTAAAATACAATAGTAAAATCTCATATCGGGGAATGATGTTCTCCCCTGGGAAACCTAAACCGCTTATTAAGCTGATGACTTCTGTTTTTTACGCAGGAGTTGTCAGCTTTTTTGACTTTTGGGAGGTATAATTATGTTATTTTCACTGGCTGTGATCTTTCTTGTGGGGCTGTCAGCCGCCGCCATTTTTCAGGCTATCGGTCTGCCGAGGATAATCGGTATGCTTGCAACGGGCATCCTCACAGGCACTTACGTTCTCGATCTGCTGGATCCTAAGATACTTGGCATATCCTCAGAGCTTCGGCAGATAGCCCTTATCATTATCCTTATCAAAGCAGGGCTGTCACTCAATTTGTCTGATCTGAAAAAGGTGGGCAGACCT
>ERZ791859.1182-NODE-1182-length-12466-cov-2.662074_pt1 | contig 12466 bp, 8 predicted proteins | sample MGYA00509943_ERZ791859 | MGnify/ENA primary metagenome ERZ791859 (study PRJEB30046, sample SAMN00792065) | human gut metagenome | study: EMG produced TPA metagenomics assembly of the A metagenome-wide association study of gut microbiota in type 2... | reverse complement strand
TCGCAGAAATATCCGGCCATCCGGAAGGGGGCGGTCATTACGGCTGTCGACCTGATCCGTGGAATCGGAAAGTATGCGGGACTGGAGTGTATTGATGTGGAAGGGGCTACCGGACTGTACAATACCAATTACGAAGGTAAGGCAGAGGCGGCGATTGAGGCGCTCCGCACCAATGACTTTGTGTATTTGCACGTGGAGGCCAGCGATGAGGCCGGTCATGAGGGAGATGTGGAACTGAAACTGAAGACTATCGAATATCTGGACAGCCGCATTGTCAAGCCGGTTTACGAGGCAGTGAAAGACTGGGAGGAACCGGTGGCAATTGCTGTATTGCCCGACCATCCTACTCCGTGTGAACTGCGTACGCATACTGCCGAGCCGGTACCGTTCCTGATTTATTATCCGGGAATTGAGCCCGACAGTGTACAGACCTACGATGAAGTGGCCTGCTGCCAAGGCAGTTACGGACTGATGGAACGGGATGAGTTTATGAATGAGTTTATGAAATAACCGCAGGCCGGTTCCGGCCTGTATCAAGCAAGAGGGATTATGAAATATTACAGTACCAATCGACAAGCACCCGATGCCACGCTGGAAGAGGCAGTGGTGCGCGGACTGGCGGGTGACAAGGGACTTTATATGCCCCGGTCAATCAAGCCGCTTCCTGCTTCTTTTTACGAGCATATAGAGCAACTGTCTTTTCAGGAAATTGCTTATCAGGTAGCTGAGGCTTTCTTCGGTGAGGATGTACCGGCCGAGACCCTGAAGCAGATTGTGTATGATACATTGAGTTTTGATGTGCCTGCGGTGCAGGTGAAAGATCACATTTATTCCCTGGAACTGTTCCACGGACCGACGCTTGCCTTTAAGGATGTGGGAGGACGGTTCATGGCCCGCCTGCTCGGATACTTTATCCGTAAGGAAGGAAAGAAACAGGTGAATGTGCTGGTGGCTACTTCCGGAGATACGGGAAGTGCCGTAGCCAACGGTTTTCTCGGGGTAGAGGGCATTCATGTATTTGTGCTTTATCCAAAGGGAAAGGTGAGTGAGATCCAGGAAAAGCAGTTTACTACCCTGGGCAAGAATATCACGGCCATCGAGGTGGACGGCACCTTTGATGACTGCCAGGCGCTGGTGAAGAGTGCTTTTATGGATAAGGAACTGAACGAACACATGTTGCTGACTTCGGCCAATTCCATTAATGTAGCCCGTTTCCTGCCGCAGGCGTTTTATTATTTTTATGCCTATGCGCAGATGAAAAAACTGGGTAAGGCTGACCGTCTGGTCATCTGTGTGCCCAGCGGCAATTTCGGAAATATCACGGCTGGCTTGTTCGGCAAACGGATGGGATTGCCCGTGGAGCGCTTCATTGCTGCCAACAACCGGAATGATATTTTCTATCAGTACCTGAAGACCGGCAAATACAGTCCGCGTCCTTCGGTGGCTACCATTGCGAATGCGATGGATGTAGGCGATCCGAGTAATTTTGCACGCATTCTTGACCTGTATGCCGGCAGTCATGAGGCGATTGCGGCGGAAATCAGTGGGGAAACCTATACGGATGAGGAAATCCGCCAGACGGTGCAGCAGACGTATGAGGAAACGGGATATCTGCTGGATCCTCATGGTGCGTGCGGATATCGGGCATTGGCAGAGAACCTGCAGCCGGGAGAAACGGGTGTATTCCTGGAAACGGCTCATCCGGCGAAATTCCTGCAGACCGTGGAAAGCATCATCGGTAAGGAGGTGAAGATACCGGAGAAACTTCAGGCCTTCATGAGAGGGGAGAAGCAGAGTGTACCGATGTCGAAGGAGTTTGCAGACTTCAAGGAGTATCTGCTGAATTATTAAGCAGAATACTGACAAATATGGGATATAAGAGAAACGGAAGGGGAAAAGCTTCCGTTTCATTCTTGTCAATAATGGCGACAGCCTGTCATTGGAGCGATACGCTTCAGCGGCAGGCTGTCTGTTTGTTGATAATATGTATATAAGACATGAACGAGATTCCTCCGGATGGAGACCATCCGGGAAATCTCATGATAGATAGAGAGGTCTATTCGGTTAAGATCTGTTCGTAGTATTTTCTGACCTTTTCCCAGGAATAATACGGATAGGTATCCGTTTCGACCGGAATGCGGGCTTCTTTTTCGTTCAGCAGGAATTTCACCAGAATGTCTTTGTCGGAATCTTTCTTTTTGTAGAAGATTATCTGGATGTTTCCTGCCATGGGAACAATCTTATAGTCGGACCAGACTTTGTAGACTTCTTCCGGCTGGCTGACCGCTACGTTGCAGTCGTTCAGGCGGAGTATGGCTGCCAGTGGAATCACGTTGCCGTCGTGTCCGAAACGGAGCGTAGAAGCGATGGACGGATCCTTGATGGCTTCGTCTGCACTGTCGAGGATGTTTTTCAACAAGGATTTTGCATTGGCTACCACGATGCCTTTGCCGTCTGCATGGTTGGCATTACCCACGTAAAAACGGTAGTTGATGCACTGCCACAGGTCGAACAGTTCTTCCTTTTCGAACAAATCATAGAAGGATACCTGTGTCTCCACGTCCTGCATACCGCTGGTAATCCAGTACAGGCCCCACATCAGGTTGTGCGGGTTGACCTGCTTGCGGATGAACTCGGCATTGCTGAACAGGCTGTGAGTCAGACGTTCGGGCTTGGTATGTTCTTTTTCAAACTTCCGGTATTCTTCGGCCCAGGGACCGGTCTGGTCGGAAGTAAATCTGTTCGATTCATCGGTATGGAAGTTCAGGTAGTCCATGTATTTGGGACTTGCCTCGTACGAGATGGACAGTTTGGGATTCAGCTCTTTCAGCTTGTCGCCAAATGCCGCCATGCTCATTGCACAGCGCAATACAATGGTAGACCGTGCCGAGATCTTCCGGTTGTCGGTAAATACTTCCGGATAAGAGAGGAACATTCTTTCGGCAATGCCTTGATGCTGGCGTACGCCTAACGGAGTCAGGTCGCTTCCGCGTCCTTCCACTTCTTTCCATAACAACTGCAGTCTCTTCAGTACGTCTTCGCCCAAAGCAGTCAGTGCCTGTTGTTCCTTTCCTTTCTCAAACAAATCGATGATCCATTTGTAGTCGGCATCCGCAATCAGGTATCTCGAACCGTGACGTCCGTAATGACTGATGTAAAAAGGCTTATACCCTTTAGGGGCCTTTGTCTGAGCCTGTATCTCGGATACAGGATACGCATAATATACTCCCGCAGTCTTACGGATATCATCAAACATTTCCTGCCGGGTAGTCTGTCCGGAGAGGGGCAGACCGGCCAGCAGCATGAGGGCTGTGATAAAATAATTTCTAGATTTCATAGCAGTTAATATCCTTTATTTTGGATGAGGGTAGGATTGTTGACCATTTCACTTTCCGGAATCGGGAAAAGGACGTATTTATCGTCTACATCTCCTCCGGTACGTATTCCGTCCTTCCAGTCCCAGTTGTGGTTCTTGGTATATTTTCCAAAGCGGATCAGGTCGGTTCTTCTGACAAGCTCACTGGCCAGTTCGCGCTGGCGTTCAGCAAGGATGAAGTCCAGGTTGAGTTCAGATTCCTGAATTCTTCCGGATACATCCGAGCGTATGCCTGCCTGTGCATAGTTGTCCGACATATAGGCACGTTCACGGATTTCGTTGACATAACCCAGGGCTGCACCCTGTGGGGCATTGGCTCCGCGGAGAATGGCTTCAGCAGCCATCAGGTAAGCGTCTCCGGTACGGAACAGCGGGAAATCGATGGAAGTATAGGTATCTCCGGCTGCGCAAAGCTGGTCGTCCTTGGTGACGTTTCTCCATTTGATGTATCCGTATCCGCGGGTAAAGGTACTGGTCATTGCCATGTTTTCATCCCAGGTTTCTTTTACCTGTCCCGGAAGTGCTGTCATGAACTGTGCCCGTTTGTCTTTTTTCTGGTTGCCCCATGTATCTTCTGTGTCAAACATGACATCATCGGCATCGAAGGCATCTACCAGAGTGGTCTTTGCACGGACGTTGCCCCATCCTCTTGAACCGACACCGGTCTGGTAAAGTTCATCCATCGGACCGTTGACAAAGGCTTTTACGAAGAAGTTGGTACCTGCTGAACTCTGTGCATACTGTCCGTCCTGTACCAGCGGCCATATGATTTCGCTGCAGGTTTCGTTGTCGGCAAGGAAAATCTGGCGGTAGTCGCGAGCAAGCGGATAATGTCCGTCGTCGATGACCTTCTTGGCATACTCATAAGCTTCCTGATACTTGCTTTCACCGGTCCAAACCTCTGCGTTCAGGTACATACGTGCCCGGAGGAACCAGTTGGCTACACGGTCTACTCTTCCGTATTCATTTTCTCCCGGAGCCACCATGTCGTTTTCAATCTCCTGGAGTTCAGTAAGTGCGAAATTGAAGATATCTTTTCTGCTCCACTGTGCCGGAATATCCTTTACACCGGTATATTCATCGATGTAGGGAACCGAGCCGAACAGGTCGCACAGCATGGAATAACAGTAAGCACGGATGAAGCGGGCTTCTGCACGGTAATGCAGGTAATCGTCTTTCAGAGCATCCCAGACACCTCTTTCCTGCAGTTTGCTTTCGGTGCATTCACGCAGGATTTCGTTGGTATAGGCAATGGTCATGTACAGGCGCTGGTAGGTCCAGGTAATGACAGAAGCGTTTGCCGCATCCCATTGCAGGTTCAGACATTGTCTCAATCCGTTGGAAGTAGAAGGCATCAGGAAGTTGTCGGTATTCTGTTCTTCCAGATAGAACAGCAGACGTACGTATCCGGAATATCCTTCATTGGCACCTTCAAGGTCACCGTCACCTCCGTCTCCACCCTGCTGTCCGGTCTGGATCAGTGAGGCATAACACTTGGCCAATACACCGGTATAGCCTTCTGGGGTGCTGTATACTTTTTCGGTCACCAGCTGATTTTCATCCAGCGGCATTGTATTCAGATCACCGAAACAAGAGGATAATGTCAATCCTAAAAATAACGATAAACTGTATAGTAATTTTTTCATGATCTTAATCGTTTTTGAGTTAGAAAGTCAGGTTTGCACTAAATGAATAAGTTCTGGGTCGCGGATATACTTCCCGGTCGATACCGCTGTAGATTTCAGGGTCAAGTCCGGAATATCCAGTAATGACAGCCACGTTCTGCACACCGAAGGTCAACCGCAATGAACTGCTTGTCTTCCAGAGTTTTTCGAAGGTATATCCCAGTGAGATATTGTCGATACGGAAGAAAGAAGCATTTTCCAGGTAGTAGTCTGAATAAAGCTGCTGTGTCTGGAAACCGGTATCACGTGTCACCTTCAGAATGTTGGAGTAGCTTCCCTGGTCGCTGTATACCGACTGCAGATACTGGTCGGCGGCCACATAGTTATAGATATAGTTGCCGAAAGAACCGTGTCCGCTGATTGCAAAATCCCAGTTCTTGTAGCTTACCTGCGTATTGAATCCGAGATAAGAAGTCGGCAGGGCACTCTTGTCGGTTGCATATCGGGTTTCAGTAGAAGAAACGCTTCCGTCGGGCTGAACGTATTTGCCTTCAATCGGTTTGCCGGCTTCGTCATAGGCCTGTTTGGCCAGATAGAATGTATACGGACGCTTGCCCACCATGAATACCTGTACGGTCTTTCCGGTGTTGGAGATGGAACCAGTCTGGACAAAATTGTTTTCAGAATCAATCATGTTCAGCTTGGTAATTTCCGAGTCGTTCCAGGTGTAGTTGAAACCTACGGTCCAGTTCCAGTCCTTGGTACTTACAGGAACAAAGTTGATAGAGAATTCAGCACCTTTGTTGTCCATCGCACCGATGTTGGTTGTCAGCACCGGAGCATAGTTGGTTCCGGCAATCACATTGATGGTATTCAGCAAGTCTTTTGTATGACGCTGGTAATAATCGAACGAACCATAGATACGGTTATTGAGGAAGCCGAAGTCGATACCGGCATTGTAAGTTGTCGTAGTTTCCCATTTGATATCCGGGTCGTATCCGTTAGGACGGTAAGTACGGTACCAGGTATCTCCGAAAAGATAAGAAGATTCCGGATAAGACACATTGAAGGTAGTCATATACGGATAGTCGTTCAGGATATCCTGCTGTCCGGTCTGTCCATAGCTCAGACGGAGTTTGAGGTCGGTCATTACATCCTGTTCCTTGAAGAAATCCTCTTCACTGATCTTCCATCCCAGAGCTACAGAAGGGAAGTATCCCCAACGGTTGTTGGCCGCAAAACGGGAAGAAGCATCTGCACGCAGGGTAGCAGTAATCATATACCGGTTGTTGAACGTATAGTTCAGACGGCCATACAGTGACAACAGGTAATATTCAGTCTCATAGTGTGTCGGAGAGAACAGTTCTTCTCCTTCCGGAGAAAGGGTAGTCGTATTGTATTTTCTCCAGAAATGCTGCCATCCGTATCCTCCCATGAAATTGAAACTGTGCTTTTCACCCAAGTCGGGAGTATAAGTACCGTAGAAATCAAGCAGCGTATTCTTCTTTTCCTGCTTTCCGTCGTATGCCAGTCCCGTACCGTCTTTCATGTTAGACGTATACATCATACCTGCTAGGTTAGGCACATCCTTGTCTTCTTTGCTGGAAAGAATATCATATCCCATGTTCAGGGTAAACTGAAGGTCTTCGAATCCATGCACCTGATAATTGATGTTCGCATTTCCGATGGAACGCAGGATGGCCGTATTGTCTTTCTGCAGTTCCAGCTGAGCGACCGGATTATCGGTCTGGATAGCCATCGGTGAGTTTCCGTTCATCCAGATGAAATATCCCAGTCCCGGATCGGTTGAGGCTGTGCTGCTTCCGGTCTTTACCGGACGGGTCGGATCGTATCTGAGGGCATTGCCTACTACACTGTCGTCTACTTTGTCATTGCTTTCGTACGACATCTTCAGGTTCAGGTCGATACTCAAATGCTTGTCGAAGAACTTAGGAGAGATACCTCCGTTGAATGTCACACGCTGATAATCATTGTTGCGGATGATACCGGCCTGGTTGGTATATCCGATAGAAGCACGGAACGGAGTTGTTTCCTTGATTTTTCCTGATACCGACAGGTTGTGTTCCTGTGAGAATGCATTCCGGTAGATTTCATCCTGCCAGTCGGTAGAAGCCGTACCGAAAGAAGGGTTGGAAGGAACTCCTGTTACGGTCGGTACAAATTCCTTGAACTCTTCGGCATCGAGCACTTCCAGTCGTTTCGCTGTCGTACTCATGGCCAGGTTGAGCGAGTAATTTACCTGCGGTTTGCTGCTGGTTCCTTTCTTGGTAGTGATGACAATGACACCATTGGATGCACGGGAACCATAGATGGCAGTGGCCGAAGCATCCTTGAGGATGGTGAATGTCTCGATATCGTTAGGGTTGATGGCACCGATGACATTACCTCCACCTTCGATGGTTGAGTTATCTACCGGTACTCCGTCGATGACAATCAGCGGGTCGTTTGAAGCAGAGAGTGAGGCACCGCTACGGATACGGATAGTCGCGCTGGATCCGGGAGCTCCCGAACCGGCCACCACGTTCACACCGGACATTTTTCCGACCAGCGCATCCTGAGCAGTGGTCTGCATTCCTTTGTTGAACTCATCGGGCTTGATGGCAGTTACCGAACCGGTTGCATCCGATTTTTTAACGGTACCGTATCCGATAACCACTACTTCATCCAGCAGTTCGGTATCTTCTTTCAACACAATCTGGAGCAAGTTGGCAGATACCGGTAATTCCACTTCCTTATAACCGATGTATCCGATGCGGAGCACGGCTTTTTTGTCGGCCACCTTCAATGTGAAGTTTCCATCATAATCCGTGATGGTTCCGGTAGTGGTTCCTATCACAATAATGTTGGCTCCGATAATCGGTTCACCGGTCGGGTCAGCTACGTGACCTTTTACAATCAAGTCTTGTGCGTGTACATGAACGCAAAACAATAAGGCAGACAGCAGGACTCCCATCAGCCTTACTAAACTTCTGTGTGTCTTTTTTTGTTTCATAATTGATTTTTTGAGTTTGTTGATACAAAGGTATAGTTGGGATATTTCATTTGTTTTACAAATACGGCCTTACAATATCAGAGTAAATTATTATAAATGCAACCTATTGAAAAATAAATGTTTAATATGAAATTTCTGCGTTTTTGAGTAACTGTATTATAAAGACAAACGGGTAATATCCGTTACGGTTTCATGCGTGTTTCCGATAAAAGGTGTTCGGTACTTGTTCAAATTATCCGATTTATGCCGAAGAAAGGCAATGCCCTGCATGAAGGGGTGAATGGAAGATGATTTGTGTTTTCATTTTATATCTGTTTTTAGTATTTAGGCGCAACCGGTATTGTGTGTTCCTTATCGAACTGATGCGAATTTACACAGAGTACATCGGTTTTTGATGTAAAGAAGGGGGAGAGTAAGTATAAATGATGAGGCAGGCGGGTTATTCTATTGAAATTCAATAGAATAACCCGCCTGATTGTAAGACGAGAGTAATATTTGAGTAAGTCTTTTTACAAGTATTGGAGCTGCGCAATCAGGTCCTTCTTTTCCGGAAGCGCCTTGTTGCGCATTTTCATTCTATAATTATATACGGTCTGAAGGGAATAATGCAGGAAACTGGCGATTTTGGCATTGTCCTGGATGCCCAGCCGCATCAGTGCATAGATACGGAGTTCGGGAGTCAGCAAGTCACCTTCCTTGGGCTGGATGCGCTCTTCCGGCCGGAGCAGGGCATTGAAGTTTTCCACGAAATCAGGGAAGATGTTCAGGAAAATCGTATCAAACTTATGGATGAAGTCCTTGAAGTCGTCGGACGAATTCTGCTGCTCGCTGATGAACTTCGACAGATCGGCTATGCGTCCGTTGCTGGCAATCCGGTTCAGTCCCTTATACAGCGTATTCTGTTTCTTGATGTATTCCGAGCATACATTAAACAGCAGGCCGATATATTCTTCCTGGATGTGTTCCTTCTCCTTTATCTGCTCATTCATGGCCATCAGATTGTCCGACAGTTCCCTCAGGTGCTGGTTCTGGCTCTTTAAGGCATTTTGTGCCTCCTCCAGTTTGTTGGTCCGCTTCTTCAGCAGCACGAACGCAGTGACCAGCAGAATGATCAGTACCGACAAGATGGAGATGAATGCCCGGAACTGCCGCACATTCTTTTTCACCCGGACTTCATTGGCGGTGCTGATAATAGGAAGATAGGTCAGAATATCTGTGAACCGGTACTTGGCATGTCCTGCGTTGATGTCTTCGAGGGCACATAAAATGTAACTGTAAGCCCGTTCCACATCTCCCTCATAGAAGAGCAGGATGGCCAGGTTCTGCAAGGACATGTATACTTTCTTGGCATTTTTCAGGTCGGTCAGCGACGAAAGAATCAGGTAATGCTTGGCGCTGGCCGTGTCTTTCTGCATCAGATAGAGGTTGGCAATGTCGAATTCCAGACTCGCTTTGTCGGGTTCCAGACTGTCGGGTTGTGTTTCCTTGTAAAACTTCTCCAGCAGTTGTATGGCGCCCACCGTATCCCCCTGTGAAAGATTGTGTTTATATAAATTGGAAATATAGCCGTAGGTTCCCGGAGGATTCACCTCCATTGCATCCTTCTGGTAGACCAGCTGTTGGTTTTTCAGCATGTGATGGTTGTCCTTGCCGTATACATCGTTCGATATGGACAGCGAAATGGCCTGTCTCAGGTAATGAAAATAGCTGGTCCGGTATACCGTAGAGTCGAAAGATATTTTTTTCAGTTCCTCAAACGCCGCATGATAATTGCCCGATTTATACAGTGCGTCGGCATTGTTCATCAGCGCCTCTTCCTGACATTCCTCATCCAGCTGTCGGGACAGTTCCAGCCGGAGCTGGGCAATCTCCCGTGCCTTGTTCACCCGATACGAGCGATAGATGTCGAACAGTTCTCCCAGTACCTCAAAGCGTGTCTTTACCTCCGACCTCGGAGTATAGCTGAGCACTTTATTCAGCTTATCGATCTTTTCTTCTATTGCCTGATCGTATTTGCTGTGTTCCTTAATTACGTTGTCCAGTTCCTCCAGCAGTTTTTGATCTTCAGACTTCGAAGAGGAACATCCCATCAGAAAGACAGAAAGGATAAGCAGGATAAAGGATAGTATCTTTTTCATTGTTGAAAAATCAGGATTTGGTTAATCGAGTGTAAAGATAAGAAAATAACCTGAATGATTCCCTGTTTTTAAAGAAGAGTGTAGCTGTTTTTGGGGAGAAATGGAATACTTTATCAGGAATTCTCGTAGATAAATGCTTTTTTGTAAGTTGGGAGAAATGCCGGAGAGATGTTATCTGAAAGGAGATATAATACGCAAGGCTGACCGTTTCCTGTAGTCTGCGGACCGGCTCTTTCAGTCGGAAGCGGGTACATGAAAACAGAAAACCTGTACCGGCAAGTCTGTCGCAGGACATCCTTGTACCGGTACAGGTTTCCGTAATATATCAGTCTTGATTATTTCAAGCGTGCCAGTGTTTCCTTGATGCGGCGCATTGCTTCTACGATGTTTTCGTCAGAAGTAGCGTAGCTCATACGGATGCATTCAGGCGCACCGAATGAAGTACCGCCTACGCAAGCCACGTGTCCGACTTCCAGCAAGTACATAGCCAGGTCGTCTGCGTTGTTGATTACGCGGTCGCCGTCTTTCTTGCCGAAGAAAGAATCACATTTCGGGAACAGGTAGAAAGCACCCTGAGGGAAGTTGACTTCGAATCCAGGGATTTCCTTTGCCAGCTTGACAATCAGGTCGCGGCGGCGTTCGAATGCCTGACGCATTTCCTCTACCGGAGCCTGAGTGCCGGTATAAGCGGCTTCAGCAGCTTTCTGAGAAACAGAGCATGGACCAGAAGTATACTGTCCCTGCAGTTTGTTTACTCCTTTTACAATCCATTCCGGTCCGGCGATGAAACCGATACGCCATCCGGTCATGGCATATGCCTTTGACACACCGTTTACAATCACTACACGGTCTTTGATTTCAGCAAACTGTGCGATGCTTTGGTGCTTGCCGATGTAGTTGATGTGTTCGTAGATTTCGTCTGCAATGACAATCACACGTTCGTGCTTAGCCAGTACCTCAGCCAGTCCGGCCAGTTCTTCCTTGCTGTATACAGAACCGGTAGGGTTAGACGGAGAGCAGAGAATCAGGGCACGTGTGTTCGGAGTGATGGCAGCTTCCAACTGTGCCGGAGTGATCTTGAAATCCTGTTCGATACCTGCACGTACGATTACCGGAGTACCTTCGGCCAGTTTCACCATTTCCGGATAGCTCACCCAGTAAGGAGCCGGAACAATTACTTCATCGCCTTTGTTGACGAGGGCCATGATGGTATTACATACAGACTGCTTCGCACCGTTTGCGCAGCTGATCTGTGCGGCGGTATATTCCAGACCGTTTTCGTTTTTAAGTTTTGCTACAATCGCGTTGCGCAAAGCCGGATATCCGGCAACAGGTGAATAGCGTGAGAAGTTGTCATCGATAGCTTTCTTGGCAGCTTCCTTAATGTGGTCAGGAGTATTAAAATCTGGTTCTCCTACACTCAGGTTGATCACATCCACACCTTGTGCTTTAAGTTCACTACTTTTCTGAGACATAGCCAATGTTGCCGACGGGGACAGGCTATTCAAACGATCTGAAAGTTGATTCATGGTTGTTGTCTTATTTTAGTTTGAAATTTTTTGCAAAATAAGTTATTTTCTTTTAGATATAAAAGCGTTTTCCTTACTTTCTGTCACCAAGGATTCTCAGCAGATAAAGGAAGAGATTGATGAAATCCAGGTACAAAGTCATGGCACCCAGCAGGGCGATTTTCTGTGTGGTTTCATTGATTTCCACTCCGTCCTGCATCAGAAGGCGTTTGATTTTCTGTGAATCGTATGCCGTGAGGCCCACGAAGAGCAGGACACCGATGTACGAGATAATCATTTCCATCATCGAGTTCTGGAGGAAGATGTTGACCAGTGAGGCAATGATGATACCGATGATTCCCATGAAGCACAGGCTGCCGAGCCGTGTCAGGTCTTTCTTAGTGACATATCCGAAGAGAGCCATGACTCCGAAAGTACCTGCCGTTACAAAGAAAGTAGTGGCAATGGAACTCATGGTATAGATCAGGAAGATCATTGACAGAGTGGCTCCGTTCAGTATGGAGTAAAGGATGAACAGCAGGGTAGCCGAAGTAAATGAGATTCTGTGGATGCGTGCCGACAGGTACCACTCCCAGTTCGGCAATCAGGATTCCCCAGAACAGCAGGGAGTTCTGCATGATCATGGAAAGCAGTGTCATCGACTTGGCCATGTACATGGCTACTGCTCCGGTGATGACCAGGGCAAGTGTCATCCAGGTGTATACGTTGCGGAAAAGTACCGACTGAGCCGTTTTTTCCGCCAGATTTCTTGTAAGATTGTTCGTTTCCATAAGTTGATTTTATAA
>ERZ791859.1165-NODE-1165-length-12638-cov-2.923150_pt1 | contig 12638 bp, 10 predicted proteins | sample MGYA00509943_ERZ791859 | MGnify/ENA primary metagenome ERZ791859 (study PRJEB30046, sample SAMN00792065) | human gut metagenome | study: EMG produced TPA metagenomics assembly of the A metagenome-wide association study of gut microbiota in type 2... | reverse complement strand
TACACAGTGGCTGATACTCAAATCATCCAGCCCCATGAGGTGGATAAGATCAAGATACAGCAAAGCCGCGACCTGCTGACGCTGCTGACCTGCCATCCCTACGCCAGCGGCGGGCGGCAGCGGTATGTGGTGTACTGTGAGAGGATCGAAGATTAAGGAGACAGTTCGTGAAAAGAATACTCTGTAGCATACCGGTTATAACTGCTGTAGTAGCCTTCTTTCTTATCAGGCTGTATGGCAATATCACATGAAAACAGGAAGCGCCCCTCAGATAATCTGAGGGGCGCTTCTGTATTTTAAGGATTTGGATTACACCTGTCACTCAAAGATAGATAAAATATAATTATAAAATCACGTATTCACTCGAGGATTACAATCCTTCTGGTCAATTTATAATGTAGCCAGACAAATTTTCTAACATTACGACCATTAGATCATTACTTACAGTAAACTAAATCAACCAAACCTTTACTTTAAGTATTTTCCGATGAAAAATACTCTGCAAAAGTCATACATCTCGATTCAACTACTGTAATTATTATCGTCAACGGACACACGGGGTAACTATTATACATCTATGACAAGGTAAAGAGGGCAATAGAGCGCAATAATATATGCTTCTTCATAGACGCATTTTTAGACGGAGATAAATTATTACACATTGCCGAAAATGTGGCCGAAGTTTTGGAGCAATTGCAAATCTTTTATAATTTGAAAGGAAGCCCCTCCTTAATGCGTTATATAGTTGAGGCTCTCGATACACTAACTATCCACAGAAAGGAGATGTTTTGTGAAGCGACTTGTAGGGGTAGCTTCATAGGCCATGTACTCTCAGCAATACTTGAGACTACAGTAATACAAGCGCACATGCATTTTTTCAACCGTAAACCCAAAAAATACCAGCCATCACAGCTAAGAACAGCAACTAAAGACATACGAGGAGAAAAGCTTATGAACGGCCTAAAAAAACGACTGGTTAGCGGAGTCTTGTTGCTTGCTTTTATGTTATCTTTTATTGTACAAGCAAGTGCAGGACAAATCGATGCGAATATTGATGAGACCATCTCTACACCAACAGTTGTCGTTGATTCAAATGACAACAAATATGTTATGCACGGTGCCAGTGGGACTACATTGCTTGTAAAACCCGTAAGCACGGCTGAGTATGAAGAACTTACGTCAATTCTATATCCTAATGGGATATTCAATGAGCAGGGGCAATCTATGGATGCTATCGCTGACGCGGACGTTGTCCGTGCGGAGTATATTGCCAATCATACCAAGGCATATGCGTACAATGGAAGCACTCAAACCGAAGTCCCGCTCACACCTTTTACCCTCCGTTTAGAAGACCGGAGCAACGGGGCTTTTGACGCTTTAATGTATCGTTGCAGCATTGGTTCAGACACATTTATTTTCCCCTCCGAATGGGGACGCCATGAATTTGGCTTTGCATATGCCGACGAAACGAGTACATATTTGGCTTATACCGATATTGGCATTTGGAGCATCAATGCAAGTAGCGGAAGCACGAATAAGCTTACAAGCGATACTTATGCTGGAAAAAACCGTTCTGAAATTGAACACGAAATCAAAGCAATAAACCCTGAAAGTTATTTGTTGTGGATTGACAATGTTGAGTTAGATCCATCTGGGCAATATGTTGTGTACCGTACAAACCGTGATGCGGTAGAGCCGGACGAAACGTCCGTTTGGAAAGTCAATCTCCAGAATCCAGCAGAAGCTCAGTTGATTTCGCCTGCAATTAATAATGATATTGTCGGTTTTATTTCGGATAATTCAGTTGTAGTTGGTTCACTCGATAGTACGAGGATTGTAAACGTTGTAAATCGCTCCATCAATTCTGTTGATATTCCAGATTTTCCCAATGTTTGCGTCAAGGGAGCTGGATACGGAAAACTCATCTATACAACTTACCAAGATGGCAGTTCGACATCTACGGCTTACATTAATGATCTGGATAGCGAGACTGGGAAGCTGCGTGAAATCACCTCTGTTCGCGGGTATTTGGATGGAACGCCTTCGTTCTCTATGTCTGGGGCAAAGCTAGCCATTTCATACGGTGAAAACGCCGATATTGGTATGAATGATATCAAGATTGTTGATGCTTTAAATGGGACGGCTATTTCTCTTAACGAAACAACACAAGTTGGGCAGAGTGTACAAGCTGCGACAAACTCTGCAGTACATGGCTTTTGGCTTAACGAAGATACTATGCTGATTAGCCACGAAGAAACCGTATCGCCTGCCGTGTCCACTCGGGCTGCATACGACATCGTATTTCAAGATGCCGCTCTTAAGGTTGTCAGCTTCATTTCTCCGATGTCAACAGGATCCTCCGGAGGTTTTGTTCTCGTTAATAGCAAATGGAACCAGCCGCGATCCGTCGGAACTAACCCTCATAACGGAGTCGATTTGAATGCTTCGATCAACACAAATGTATATGCACCATACTATGGGTGGTCAACAAAAAACCCTGTCGTGGGACATAGTGATATTGAATTTCTTGTCGATGCAAATCGGAATAAAGTAAAAGACGACGGCGACTACTATGTCCGTTTTTATCACATGAATGCCTGTGAGTCGGATGGCTATAAAAATCAGGGACAGTTAATTGGCAAATCCGGAAACCAAGGAAATGTTCCCGCTCATCTTCACTTTGGCATTTGTTCTAAAAACAACGGGCTGAAATGGCTTCGGAATGAGCCAAACTACAGCTATCTCGCCTCCAGTAAGTGGGCTTCTGGTAAAGATTTAGACATTTATTCTCAGGCTAAATGGAGTAATAATACGGCATCTATTGTTGCATATATTAGAGACGATGGTGTTAAGCGCGACATGGCTGAAGTTAGGATCTATTACAGAAGTAAACCGTCTGGAACATGGACTGACGGTGGCCTTATGAGTAAAAACGGAGACACTTACTCTTATAGTTTTAAGGGAATCTATCCTGCTGGAACAAACGTATATTGGATGGTTCGTCTAATTCGTAGCGGGGTAAGTCAGGCAGCGTTTGCTCCCGCAAAGTTTTTCCAGCCGAACAATAACCCCAATGCATCTGCATACGCCTATGGATACTGGGTAAACACCATGACCTAAAACCTTGCACAATAGTCGAATCTAGCAATAGGCAGGAGACCTACTAACATGAAAAGAATATATCTAATTATTGCAATCTTTACGCTGTCTCTCATATACTGCCTGACAGCCTGCACCAACCTTGAAAATGGCAAAAATAATGATGACATCACTACCCCTGGGCCAACCCAAATCCCCGATAACAGTCGGCCCCCTGCAGAGGAACAAGGTGACAGTCAAAATGATCCTATGACATATCCCGATGCAAGTACAGAGACATTTTCTTACAATGATTTGACTGTCCAAGTAACTAATGTTCACACGGTTAAAAAGGGGAATATGCGTCTAGATGAAAACCAGACCAGTGAATTTGATGTTTTTGTCGTGTACCCCGGTGCAAAACTAACTGTAATCTCTGCTGGAATGACCGAAGATGCCGATGGTGTGCCTTTCGCTAACTGGAAATTGTACTATGCAGACGGATCTAAGACTGGATTAGAATGCGAAACACCCGCCATCTCAATTGACAGCAATGTTCAAGGGATTGGAGCCGAAGACGCGTATATATTGTGTTTCGAAATCTCTGACACCGCAGGAAAGGATGCATAGATCATCCCATTATGGTTTATACAACAATGAAATGCTTGATCTTTTCCGGTAGCCATCAAACCTCTTACAGCTTCGCACAGTATCCAATTTTGAGTTCATTATCTTGACATCCCTTATATAAAATAGTAACGGAACGTTGTGTGACGTTCCGTTACTATTATTTTTCATACCAGGCTATGTAATGGATTGACGGGTGCGCTACAGACTGTACCTCAACTGAGTGCAGCGTATACCCTGCCATAGGCAACGCAGTTTACCTCTGTCCATACGCCAGATGTGTGCATGATATCCAAAAATAAAGAACTTAAGGGGGCAGGTCATTGACCAGCTCCCTTGAGTTTTCTATTCGCACTTAGACTTGGTGGTTGCCCCCATAATCACCAAGTCTGACTACGGGTTGGAGAGAAATCGTAGTCGAGATCTCGGCTGCGTTTTTGACTAACTAGAAAAGCACACATGGAGAACCAGAGAAAAGATGGTGCTATCAGAACCCTATGACAAGTGCTGTCGGCGCATTTCGTCATTCCTATCTGGACAATATAATAGGTACTAGTAGGAATGGTGAAGGATGGTATATGCACATGACCGAAGCGAAAGCGCAGCTACAGCATATCATTGGGAGCAACATAAAACTTGCTCGTAACACTCAAGGATATACGCAGGAAGGCTTAGCCGAACGAGCCGAAATCTCTGTTGAACACCTCAAGCAAGTTGAACGCGGCAAAAAGATGTTGAGTGTCGAAAGCCTTGTAAATGTTGCTAATGCTCTTCAAGTTAGTGTTGACAGCCTGGTCTATGAGCAAACTATCAATAGCGCAAAGAACGATATCGCTCAAATGCTTGTGTCCATTGACAATGAAGATTCACAACGACTATTGGATCTCATTCGATATGTTGACGACAATTTTCTCAAGAAAATATAATGTGATCCCGTACCTCTCAAATATGTCATAAGAGGTTTTACTCTCTAGAAGATTGTAAGTCGGCAGTACGGTTAAATCGCGAAAACTGTTGACACGGGAAAGTGGGGCAAAGGCTATGACATTGGAACAGCACGTGATATTTAGCGAGATCTACATCAGCAACCATCCAAAGCTACTGCGCTATGCAAAAACGAACAAACTGTGTGCGCCTGCCGCTGAAGAGCTTGTGCAGGATACCTTCCATGACGCATGGAGCAAGTTTGACGATTTAATCAACCACGAGAACATCGGAGGTTGGTTGATGCAGACCTTAAAGAATAAGATGCGGAACTATACCCGCGCCAAGCGGCGTGAGGCAAACCTACTGGGTGATCACGGCGATAGATTCGAAGATATTGCGGCATCGGGCAGCTTTATTAACGCATTGATCGTGAGTGACGCACTTTCCGCAATATACAGATTTGTCTATGATAATTTTAAAGAGGATGACATCACGCTGTTCCGACGAATCTTCATCGAAAATGTCAGTCATGCGGAGGTGGCGGCAGAACTTGGAATTACCGTGTGGACAAGTCAAAAGCGCCTTGAGCGAATACGGAAACGAATCAGGGAGGAATTTCCTGATTTTTAATTTTATGTCAGCACCTTGCCGACATCTACATACATGAAGTGAAGGAGGTTCAGAGTATGGCTACATCAAAAAATAATGACATGTACTCCTATCTGGACCAATTGAGTACGCAGGAACTGGAAGATATCCTGCAAAAAGATATGGAAGCTGCCGATGGCGGTGATCTGGATATGGTCATGTACATCATGGAGGTGATTGAAAAACGCGAGGGTGGTGTCAGCGAGGCCGACAAAAAAGCTGCCGCCCAAGCCCTTGAGGAATTTTTTAACAACTATGCTACCCCAGAAGGTGATGGTCTGCAGCTTTATCCCTGTGATACTCCGGGCTGCACAGCTCTTAATTCCGATCCCATAGATTTCACACACAAAACAAGGCATTCCCGCTTTTCCCTCCGCAAGGCACTTCTCCTTGCAGCGGCACTAATTTGTTTGTCGTCATTGATTGTCTGTACTGCTCTCGGTTTTGAACGGGTCTTTCAGATGGTTGGTAAATGGACATCCGAAGTATTTACATTTGAAAATCAGTACACCGGCGACATGCCAGAAGAAAACAATAACCCGGAAAACCTTCCGTCCGAGGATGCTCAATATGCCACCATTGAAGAAGCTCTTGATGCCTATGGCATTACCGAAAAAATTGTGCCAGTGTTCCCGGAAGGTTACGAAATCGTTGCTGTTAATGTCAGTTCACCCGAATACAGTGATCACATCAACTTTTCCACTTTATACCAAGGAAATGATAAATACATCGTGTTTCAAGTTGTCTATTTTACGCAGGCACATGCATTTGATTTTGAAAAAGATGATACTGTAGTCACTGAGTACCAACAGGGCGGCCTTACCTACTACTTCTATCAGAATAACGCATCTAATTGTGTTACATGGTTCAACAACAAGCTGGAATGCTTAATTGCTACAGATGCATCTAACGATATTCTTTTATCAATGATTACCTCTTTACAATAATAGGAAAGGATTTCACAAGTCTATGCGTAATAAATTCAAATCTTTCATTTCGGTGACACTGGCTACTCTCCTACTTCTCACTATGCTAATTGTCCCTGCGAGTGCGGCAGAAGCACGTGCTAGTGATTTAATCTTGAATCGCTCATGCAAAGTTACCGCAGCTGGTAGCGGCAAAATTGCCGTTAATTTCTCCGTTACGACATCCGGTATTGTATCTCGCCTAGGTGCACAAAGCATGAAGTTCTACTCGCAAAATGGCAGTTCTTGGACTTTTGAAGATTCTTATGGACAATATGACTCTGGCATGAGCACCTCTAATAATTATACATTTGACAATACGGTTTATTATCAGGGGACTTCCGGCGTTAAATATAAAGTTGTTGTTACTTTGTTTGCTACGAATTCAAGTGGCACAACTGACACACGCAATTATACGCTCTATGTGACTGCTTGATAACTCAGAGGCAAGCCACTACTTTTTTAATCACGCTTTTTCATAAAATACAATCTGGCCTGATTAAGCGGCGAAATTGCTTAATCAGGCCAGATTGTATTTGCCTAAATAAATAGCTAATTTGCAATTCTTCAGGATGTTTTTCAAATATATTTCCTTGAATGTTGTCAGTTTTTGCCGCCGAGCGACATTTATAAAATGGCAGAATCAATTAGTATATCTATCATCCATTTTCTGTTGGATTGGTTGTCGTCTCACGCTTCTCATGTTATAATAATTTTTGTAACTATTACTTGTATGCATTTATAAACATGGTTAGCTTAATTGTCACCAAGGGTTCTTTTAACTTCTCTATTCGGATCATTTCCCAAAAGGAATACAAAAATGGAGGCACCGTTTTGCTGATTTACTTATCTGTACTAGAAACTGACCACGAAAAGCATGAATTCATGGCACTTTACGCTGAATATCATGCGGTCATGCTGCGAGTTGCCAAAAAATACTTCCCCACCGATCAAATGGCACGTGAAGATGCCGTTCAGAACGCATGGATGAAAATTGTAAAAAGTTTTCAAAAAATTTCTGCAATCGAATGCAAGAAAAGAGGCGCCTATTGCGTTATAATTGTAAAGAACGAATGTATTTCTATCTTGCGTAAAAACAAAGCGAAGGTTTCTCTTGATGAACTGCCTTTGGCCGTTACTGATGATCTGCACGAGGACTCTTCCGCATCCATCACACAACTGATTCGCGAAATGCCTGAAAAATACCGTACTGTCCTAGAATTGCGTTTTATCGAAGAGCGGAGTACCCGCGAAATTGCTCAGCATCTGAACATTCCGGAAGCGACCGTCAGCACACGCATTTTTCGGGGACGCAAACTGTTAATTGATCGTTTGAGAGAGGAGGGATTAGTTTGACGGAAGGCCAAGAGAATGAACTGCTTCGCGACATCCTTTTAGATGCCGCGGCTGAAGAATTTGCGCCAGAGTTTTCAAGCGCAGAGCAGGTTGAAACTTCTCCTAAGTTTCAGAAATCTATGCAATCCCTTCTGGCTGATCCGAAGAAATGGGCTGAGCGCAGACAGCGGCCAGTCTGGAAACGAGCTGCAAAAATGGTGGCAACCATCGCATTGATTGGCATCCTAAGCCTCGGCATGCTGATGCTCATCAGTCCCAAGGTCTACGCTGCGGTCGTTAATTGGGTCACCGAGTGGTATGACACTTATGTTATGTATCGATTTTCCAGCGAGCACACTGAATCGGATCTTCCAGAGTATCAGCTTTCGTATATTCCAGAGGGATATCATCATAATGCAGAGATTCTTTCAACCCCGAACGACTACTCCAGAGCAACCTCGATGCGGTTTATGGCGTACTCGGGAGACCATTGGCTTTTTTTCCAGTATGGCCCCATGGACTCTGGTAGCGCCATGTCTATTGAACTAGAAAACATGTCTGTATCAGAGATATCTATAAATGGTAATCCTGGACAACTCTATTCATCCGCCACTGAAACTCAAAGTAGTTGTATTACTTGGATCGATACTAAAAGCAACATCTGCTTTTTTATAGATGGTTTTCTCAGTGATGACGAGTTGATTTATACCGCACAAAACGTCTCTCTCATTTCGGAAGATAATTTTACTTAGCTTTTGAAAGATACTGTCTTTTTCTTTCGTTTATTTATATGTAAGACGCATTCCAATTTATAAAGAGAAAAGAGAGGTATCCATATGAAGAAACATTTATTTTCTTTTTTCCTGGCCGTGTTGTTAATTCTTTCGCTGACCGTTCCTGCAATCGCTGCGTCTCGCGCAGTATCGTCCTATCCAACGCTAACTATTAAAAATGGAGTTGCTTATTGTCAAGGTAAATGCAACACGGGGACTTCCAACGACAAGGTGTCACTTGTACTCACTCTAAAGCAGGGCTCTACGGTTGTCGACACGTGGACGGCTGACGGGTTGGGGATAGTCAACATCTCAGAAAACTGCCCTGTCAAAAGTGGAAAAACATATACGCTTGTACTTGCTGTTAAGATAAACGGTAAAGCAATGGCAGACAAGTCAGTATCTGCCAACAGCTGATCGGATAAGGCTCCCTAAAGCTATTCCATAACGAATAAAGACTTTCAATATTTAGCGGGTTTCTTTCCCAATCACATGAATAGGAAGGAAACCCGTTGAATGGCATTGTATACAACTTTTAGTTAGATTAAAATAAGCAATGAGAGATAATATGGAAAAAATTACATTGTGGATAAAAAGTGCCGCTGGGAAAATTTCAATTTTCTTAATGATTATGAGCATCATAATTCTGGCCTTGGCCTGTTCTTTCTGGGGAAATTTTACGGAAAAAACCGCGAGTAACATTAATAATATTCTCTTTGGCCTTGGCACTAACCTGCTCGGAATTATTGTCACTGTCTCTTTTGTGCAATTCTTTTTGGATAAGCAAAACGAAAAAGTAGAGTACGCATATGAGCGCGAGAAAATTTTACGATTCGATCGAATTATGCAAATACTGATTCAGTATTACATCATGTATTTCAACACTATCACAACGCCAATGAGCCAAAGGGGTAGCGTAAGCCCAACCGAAATCAAACAACAATTCTCTTTCACAGATATGAAAGATTTGTATTCACAGTCTCTATTTCTGCGAAACAAAGGCTATGAGCCAGCTATCACCGCTTTCTATGATGCTGAATTGGAACTCAGAAAATACTGTACGGAGTTTGCTTCTCAAGTCGATTTCAAATACAATCAGGACATTTTGAATGACTTAACTCAATTTGTAGAAGTCTCTTTGTCTTATGACGTTCGTAATGCGGTTCTTGGCAATATGACAATGAGACTTGGAGAGAAAACTTATATTGAAGTAATTCAAGACTTTATCGGTGACTCTGAACATGATTGGGTGTCAGAGATTCATAATAAAAATAACAGCAACATGATGGCTCCATACGTTTGCCTCTTTGAGATGCTCAATTTACAAAAGACACTCATCGCCCAATACATAAGCCACATTCAGGCGTTAAAGGCAGAGTAAAACGCAACATCTAGCCAATAAAAGTAGTAGGGGAGTATTATGTTCCTCTACTACTTTTTATGCCAATCTAAGGGACGCTATTTTGTACCTACCCCGCGGTAATCATTTTTGAAGCGAGAGATATTTTAAAATTGGTTGAAATGGAATTTCAGATAATGGCGCCTCCTACTCATATCTAAAGAACAACATAACCGCATTAATTGAATCTAATAATATGTCGAATCTTATGGCCTTATGACATATAGTTTGACACACCTTCTTTCCACCTGTACGCCCTGCTTTCCCTGCGGTACAATAAACCTGTACTTTAGGTGAAAGCATAAAGGACGGAGCAGAGCAGGCACGGGCGAGAAAGGAGGTAGGTTTTCCTTCTTCGTTCTGACTAAGACTTGAAGTATGTAAAAATATAGGACATCAAGAAGACCGTAATTGCCTTTTAGGGCAGTTACGGTCTTTTTTCATTGTCCGGAAGAAAGGAGATTTCAAAATGAATGGCACCCATAAGAAGTAAGCTGATGGAAATCAGCTACAGTGACCCCAAATTTCAGATCCGGCTGACCGGCTATGCGGATACCGTTATCATCGACAGCGGCGCGCAGCAGACGATCAGTGCCATTCGCTTCGGCGGTTATCCCGAAGTCGTTCGGGCTCTATCGGACGCCATATACGGCGGTGCGTCGGTGGAGCTGAAACAAGACGATACGACCCTATATCTGGATTGCAGGCCCAAAGGCTACCGACGGCTGCTGTCCCACGACGGGATATATGCCGTTGCGACCCTGATGGCCAACGACGACAGCCAGACGGAGGAGAATACTGCCGACAACTGCGATGAGGACGCCCCTGAAAACCCACGCAAATGCTATATCTTTTGCCCTCCCGGAGACCGTGCGAGTCTGTTTGCTGAGGTAGACCGGAAAACCGCCGCACCGCTGATCCCTGAGTTTCAGGACTATGTGCTGGATTCTCTCATTGTCAGTGGTGATCTGCGGCAGATGAAAGTGCTTTCCTTCACTGAGCGCATGGAAGCATGGTCGTTGACGCTGCTGCCGGAGGACCGAAACGTGACGGACATTCTGGAGCAAGGGCTCAAAGATGGGAATATCACCATTCCTGGTGCTGTCCCAGATGCGGCAGACGGCTTTGCGGAGGTAAACAGCGTGACCAGCTATCTGAATACCTTTGGCGTTACTGTGGCGGACCGTATCCGCAGCCAGTTCGTTCCCAAGTTCGATCCGGCATCGGAGCCGCTTTCGGAAGAAGTGCTGGAGGTCAATGATTATATCCACGAAAAAGCCGGCTATTCCCTCTATGATGCCCAGCTTGCGGTGACGGAGGCTGTCAAACGGCAGCTTTGCCAACAAAAAATGGCACTCATTGTGGCGGAATGCGGCAGCGGCAAGACCAAGCTGAGTGCAGCTGCGGCGGGAGCACTGAACGCGCTCAAGGGCCGTGGAACCCGCAAATCCTTCAACCTTGTCATGTGCCCTTCTCATGTCACAGGCAAGTGGGTACGGGAGATCGCAGAAACACTGCCGGATACCTATGGCATGGTGGTCAAAAGTATCACCGACGTGGATCGGCTCTTTGACCTGTACCAGCGCGGGGATAAAAACGTATACGCCGTTTTCAGTAAAGAGCGTGCCAGAGACGGTTATATGCGTTATCCTGCCGTGTTATGGAGCCGCAGAAAGCGCGGCTTTGTCTGCCCGGACTGTCTGGAGCTCATTGAGATGGAGACCAGCAGCGATGGCACAAGATACATGGTACCTTCGGATCAGTTTTTCTTCCAGAAGGAGCATCTGGCAAACCACCTATGCCCTCATTGCGGCACACCGCTTTGGGCACCGGTCAATGACCGGCGTCAAATGCCGTGGATAAAAATTGGCGGGTATGGTTGGGTATTCCGGCCACAGGCTGCTATGCACCTTAACCGCACGAAAAACGAGCACATTCTGGAGCAGCTGCGGCAGCTCGTGGAGCATCCGGAACGCCCGTATTGCATCAAGGGTGCGCACCGCCGCTTTCCGCTGAGTACCTACCTCAAGAAGAAGTACCGCGGACGGATCGGCAGCTTTCTTTGTGATGAGCTGCATGAGTACAATAACGACAGCGGGCAGGGTGACGCTATGGCGGAGCTTTACGGCATCAGCCGGAAATTCATCGGCATGACCGCAACGCTGATCAACGGCTACAGCTCCGGCATTTTTCATCTTCTGTACCGTATCGTCCCCGGACTGATGCAGAAGGATGGAAAGTCCCACGATACACCTTCCCGGTTCGATGCGGAATACGGCGTGGTGGAAAACACCTATGAGATCACCGACGCGGATTATAATTCCAACCGCCGCAGTGCCAAAAGCAAAAAACGCTCACGGCAGCTCCCCGGCGTTTCTCCGCTGGTGTTTTCCCGCTTCTTGCTGGAGTGTACGGCATTCCTGTCGCTGTCCGATATGGGCAAGGATCTTCCTGATTACGAGGAAATTCCCATACCACTGACGATGCCGAAGCCAATCGAAGAGGCATACAAAGAAGTGGAACGGGAACTGACGTCAGTCCTGAGAAATGACCGTAAGGCGGCCAATAAGATCTTGTCTGCCTATCTCAATCTGTTGACGGTGTATCCGGATCAGCCCTATGACCAGCCGGAGATCATCCACCCCATCAGCGGCTGCACCATCGTGAAGCCGGAGGACATGGCAGACTTCCAGACCGTCCTCCCGAAAGAGGAGAAGGTGCTGGAGATCGTGCGGGCCAAGATCGCCGCAGGCGAGAGGGTAATGATCTACACCAGCTGGACACTGACAGATACCCAGCGAAAGCTGCTGGGGCTGCTGCGTGAGGAAGGTATCCGAACGGAGATCCTGAGTACACAGATCGTCCCGGAAAAACGAGAGGATTGGC
>ERZ791859.1163-NODE-1163-length-12661-cov-3.780660_pt1 | contig 12661 bp, 10 predicted proteins | sample MGYA00509943_ERZ791859 | MGnify/ENA primary metagenome ERZ791859 (study PRJEB30046, sample SAMN00792065) | human gut metagenome | study: EMG produced TPA metagenomics assembly of the A metagenome-wide association study of gut microbiota in type 2... | reverse complement strand
GGAATCCACACCCACAACGATTCGGACATGGCGTGCGCGGGCGCACTCATGGCGGTCAGAGCGGGCGCGAAGCAGGTGCAGGGCACATTTATCGGCTTCGGCGAGCGCTGCGGAAACGCGAGCCTAACTTCAATAATCCCGAATTTGCAGATAAAATCCGACTATGAGTGCATCCCGCAGGAGAATCTCAAAAATCTGACATCTTCGGCGATAAAAATAGCGTCGATAGCCAATGTAACTTTGCACAGGGATGTGCCGTTTGTCGGGCGCAGCGCATTCGCCCATAAAGCGGGAATGCACGCCGACGGCGTTTTGAAATTCAGCGAATCGTTCGAGCATATCGACCCCGAATCCGTCGGCAACCGCAGGCGATTCCTGCTTTCTGAAGTGACAGGCAAGGCGGCGGTGCTCAAGAAGATACAGAAGCTCTATCCCGATTTCGACAAGGATTCGCCGCAGGTCGCGGAGCTGCTCGATATCCTGAAGCAAAAAGAATACGAGGGCTATCAATATGAGGGCGCGGATTCGTCGTTTGAGCTGATAGTTCACCGCCTCGTCAGAAAATATAAGCCGTTCTTCGATCTCATCAGCTACAAGGTGCTCGACGAGCTGCCCTATGACAATGACCACAGCGCAACCGCCACGATAAAGCTCAGCGTCGACGGCAGAGTCAGGATAGCGGCGTCGGACGGCGACGGTCCCGTCAACGCGCTCGACCGCGCTCTGCGTGAAGCACTCGAGGTGTTCTACCCGTGCCTTAGAAAATTGAGGCTCATCGACTACAAGGTTCGCGTCATGGAGCCCAAAGACGCCACGGCGGCAAGCGTCCGCGTTCTTATAACTTCGTCCGACGGCGAGGATATCTGGACAACGGTCGGCGTGTCGCAGGACGTTATCAATGCGAGCTGGATAGCGCTCGTCGACTCCATCGAGCATAAGCTCGTGAGCATGGGCGAGAATCTGCACAGGTAAATATACGAAATTTTGTAACAAAATGTTATTTTGCCATTCACACAAACTTTTGCGAATGGTTTATAATAATTACAATGGGTTCGTTTAAAACAAAAGGAGAGGTACTTATGGCTAACGAAAAAATACTTGTCGTTGACGACGACGTTAATATCTGCGAACTGCTGCGCCTCTATCTTGAAAAAGAGGGCTACACAGTCAGCATAGTAAACGACGGCGAGAGCGCCGTGAAGAGCTTCGGCGAGATTCAGCCGGATCTGATGCTGCTTGATATAATGCTGCCCCGCCTCGACGGCTGGCAGGTCTGCCGCGAGATAAGAAAATTCTCGGACAAGCCGATAATCATGCTCACCGCAAAGGGCGAGACTTTTGACAAAGTCCTCGGTCTTGAACTCGGCGCGGACGACTATGTCGTCAAGCCCTTCGATGCAAAGGAAGTTGTGGCGCGCGTCAAGGCAGTCCTCAGACGCAGCGCGGGCGCTCCGGCGGCGGATATAAAGCAGGTCGAATATGACAAACTCAAGATAAACCTGACGAACTACGAGCTCTGGGTCGACGGCAAGCGCATCGACACTCCGCCCAAAGAGTTGGAGCTTATCTATCACCTTGCCAGCAACCCGAACAGGGTGTTCACCCGTGACCAGCTGCTCGACGAAGTCTGGGGCTTCGACTATTACGGCGATTCGAGAACGGTCGATGTCCATGTCAAGAGGCTCAGAGAGAAGCTCGAGGGCGTGTCCGACAAGTGGGAGCTCAAGACCGTCTGGAGCGTAGGCTACAAGTTTGAGACCAAGGATTGATGTGCATGAAAAAAGCACGCAAAAAGTTTGAAATAAAAGATGTAAAGAACGCAGGCTCGAGAACAAAACGCTCGGGTCTGTTTCACCGTTACTTTTATGTGACGGTGCTGATACTGTTTATCGGCTTCACCATTCTCGGCTCGTCGCTGTTGATATTCATCGCGCGCTACCAGTCCGAAGAGAAGACGGCGCTTTTAAAGCAGAACGCGCAGACCGTCTCGCAGACTGCCGCGGCGCTTATTCAAAAAGGCTACTCGCTTGAAGAGAGCAACAAGAATTCTACTCTGCTCATGAGCGTTTCGACCGCCCAGCTCTCGCAGGCGATAGATGCGGACATTTATATATGCGACACCGACGGCAAGATAAGCTGCTGTAAGGATATATGGCAATCCAATCTTGTGATGTACATGGGCGAGTGCATAGTCCACAGCAAATATACCGTCCCCGAAACAGCTCTGTCGAAGCTCAGCAGCGGCGGATATACCGAGACGGGCACGCTCGGCGGAATGTACAAGAGCTCGCATTTTATAAGCGTTGAGCCGATAGTGGCATCCGGCAAGCTTTGCGGCGCGGTCATCGCTTCGCAGGATACGGATTCGCTGCACGAGCCTGTCAGGGCGATGCTCAAGATGTTCCTATTCTCGGCAATTCTCGCGCTCGCGATAGCATTCGTTGCAACATATGTTATGACCTATCAGATGACAAAGCCCCTGCGCGAGATGTCGGCGGCGGCAAAGCAGTATGCAAAGGGCGATTTCAGCAACCGAATCTCGGTGCCCTATCATAAAGTGCTGGGCGGCGACGAGGACGAGGTCGCGGAGCTTGTGACGGCGTTCAACTCCATGGCGAATGCGCTTTCGGCTATCGAGACTTCGAGACGCAATTTCGTCGCGAATGTCTCGCATGAGTTAAAGACCCCGATGACCACTATCGGCGGATTCATAGACGGAATACTCGACGGCACGATAGATTCGTCGAAGAGCACATATTATCTCAGAATAGTCTCCGACGAGGTCAAGCGCCTTTCTCGCCTTGTCACGGGTATGCTCAATATGTCGAAGATAGAGGCGGGTCAGTTAAAAATCCAGCCCAAGGAGTTCGACATTTCGGCAATGACCTTCAAAACGATGCTCGGCTTCGAGCGCGCGATAGATGAAAAGAAGATAGAGATACGCGGCCTTGACAAGGTCGAGCCGCTCAACATCTGCGCCGACGAGGATATGATAAATCAGGTCGTATATAATCTTATCGACAACGCCGTGAAGTTCACGAACGAGGGCGGCTATATCGAAGTCACGATAAAGTCGGACAGCGAAAAGATGATATTCTCCGTCAAGAACAGCGGCAAGGGAATCTCGCGCGAAGAGGCGGGCAAAGTCTTTGAGCGCTTCTATAAAACGGACAAATCGCGCAGCTACGATGTCAAGGGAGCGGGTCTCGGACTGTATATAGTCAAGACCATAATCGATATGCACGGCGGTCAGATAACCGTCAACAGCGAGCCGGGCGAATATACGCAGTTCGTGTTCTGGCTTCCGCTGAGATGAATTTTTGCGGAAAAAAGTTGAATAAAAATCCAAAGGTTATTTACCCGACGTTCAAGAAATCGTAATATTGAAAGTCCATAATAGTGTCAAAAGATGAAGGATATCCCGAAGGCAATGGATGGAGGTAAATTCAGTTTATGTACAATGATGATTATGTGAATAACTTCGGCAACTCCGGCGAGACGCCGCCCGAAGACAACTCGGCAGACACCGCACAGCAGTCTGCACCGCTTGAGCCGGATCAGATTTATTCCGCTCCGCAGCAGCCCGGACAGGGCAGCTATAACAGCCAAAATTCATATAATTCCGGCAGCTACACGCCGCCTCAGCCCGAGAAAAAGAAGAAAAAGATGAGCGCGAAGAAGAAAGGCGTTGCGGTTTTCGCCGCAATCCTCGCAGTTGTTATCGCGGTCTCTGCGACAGTTACCGTGCTCGCAAAGAGAAATAATAACAGCAGCTCCGGCAGCGGCACTTCCGTGACCGGCACTTCCGAGGGCGACGCTCAGCTGAACATTGCTGAGACCCCGAAGGCGACAACGACTTCAAAGGGCAACGGCGTGCTCACCTCGGCTCAGATATATGAAAAAGTTTCGCCGAGCAATGTCGGCATAGTCGTATACAGCCAGTCGTCAAGCTCGGCTTCCGGCGAAGGCTCCGGCATAGTCATGGGCGAGAATAAGGATCACACTTATACCTATATTATCACCTGCGCCCATGTTATCAGCGGCGAGGGCGTCAAAGCCGTCGTTCAGCTGCATGACGGCACTCAGTATGACGCCGAGATAGTCGGTTACGATTCGCGCACCGATATCGGCGTGCTGAAAATAAAGGCTACGGGCTTCACCGCCGCAGAGTTCGGCGATTCAACGAAGCTTTCGGTCGGCGAGACCGTCTATGCAATAGGCAACCCCGGCGGCACCGAATTCTTCGGCTCGTTTACAAACGGTATGGTCTCCGCGATTTCGAGAACGGTCAGCAGCCAGATAGGCTATTCCATGGAGTGCATCCAGCACACGGCGGCTATCAGCCCCGGCAACTCCGGCGGCGCTCTGATAAACGAATACGGCCAGGTGGTCGGTATCAACTCCCTCAAAATCAGCGACAGCAGCTATGAGCTCATGGGCTTCGCTATTCCGATCTCGTCCGCAAAAGAGATAATCGACGATCTTATCGCCTACGGCAGAGTGCCGAACCGCCCGAAGCTCGGTATCAGCTACTTCTCCAATACATCGAATCAGCAGTATAACATGATAGTGCAGATAAAGGGTCTGCCGGCGGGCTCGCTTATCATCGCGGACATCAACGCGGACAGCGACCTTGCAAACAGCAGCGCCCAGGTCGGCGATCTTATAACGGCGGTCAACGGCAAGGAGTTGAGCACCTCGGAAGTCCTGCTCGAAGCGATTGAAAACGCCAAAGTCGGCGATACGCTGACCCTGACCCTGTGCAGGATATCGAGCAATTACCAGACAAAGGAATTCAATGTCAAGGTAAAGCTCGTCGAGGATACCGGAAACACCACTTCCTCTTCCTCCCAACAGCAGCAGGAGCAGACAACCCAGCAGGACAACAGATCATTCTACTACAACCCCTTTAATTGATACATCACCTTTCTAACGAAAACGCGGGTGCAGCGAAAACTGCGCCCGCGCTTTTTTTGTTGCAAGGATAGGAATGCTGTGATATAATTGTCTCAAATATTGCGGAGGATAATTAAATATGATCTATGTTCTGGCAGCTGCGCTGTTTGTGTTTTTGTGCGGCGCAAAGTTCGTCAAATCGGGTGAGTTCAATTCCGATTATATGTCAAAAGATACGACCGGCGCCATAAACGGAATCTTCGTGCTGCTCGTTTTCATGTGCCACATCAGCGGGTATATGAAGCTCGGCGGCTCGTCCGATACGATATGGCTCGACCTGAAAAGCTGGCTCGGCCAGCTCGTTGTTGTGACCTTCCTGTTCTATTCGGGCTACGGCATGATGTGCTCTATAATGAAAAAAGGCACGCCGTATGTCAAGGGTATTTTCAGGCGCAGGTTCCTGAGCCTTTTTGCGCATTTTGATATCGCGGTTCTCCTGTTCCTGCTGATGAACCTCGCACTCGGAATAAAGACGAAGACGAGAACAACTCTGCTCGCGTTCACTACATGGGAGAGCATAGGCAACTCGAACTGGTATATTACCGCGGTTCTCTGCCTCTATCTGATACTTATAGTGTCATTCCTTATCTTCCGCAAGCACCATATCCCGGGGCTTATCGCGATGACCGTGCTCACCTGCGGACTCGCTTTTGCGCTTATAAAAGTCGGAAAGCCCGCGTGGTACTACAACACGCTGATCCTCTTCCCGCTGGGTATGTGGTATGCGTATCTCAAGAAATATATAGACAAATTCGTGATGAAAAACAACTATATCTATATGCTCTGCATTACGGTAGCGGTTGCTGCCTTTGTTGTCGGACATAAATATCGCTCGGCAGGGCTCCCGGTATACTGGGCGTGGGCGAGCGCGTTCATGCTTATCGTTGTGCTCGCTTCGATGAAGATAAAAATCGGCAATCCCGCACTTTCGATGCTCGGCAAGCATGTTTTCAGCGTCTATATTCTCCAGCGCATCCCGATGACGATATTCAAGAGACTCGGACTGGTCAACAACAATCTGAACTATTTCATTCTCTGCTTCGCCGCTACGCTGCTTATGGCGATAGTGTTCGACGCGCTGATGAAAAAGCTTGACGCAAAGGTTTTCACCCCGAAAGCGAAGGCGTAAAATAAATACGGCAAAGCACCCGGCAGGGATTTCTCCCGACCGGGTGCTTTTTATGTGCTTAATTATTTTTTCTTGAGTCTCTTGTCTGTCTTTGTTGCAAGGTGGGTGCCGACACTCTGGAAAATCTGAACGAGCGCTATGAGCAGGATAACCGCAAAGATCATGACGAGATATTTGTAGCGGTAGTAGCCGTAGTTTATGGCTATCTTGCCGAGTCCGCCGCCGCCGATTATTCCGCTCATTGCGGAGTAGCCGAGGATGGTGGTTATCGCTATCGTGAAGTTCGAGAGCAGCGAGGGCACGCTCTCGGGAATCATGACTTTGATAATTATCTGCATGGGCGAAGCTCCCATGCTCTGCGCGGCTTCAATTATATTCGGGTTGACCTCGCGCAGGCTGCTTTCAACAAGGCGCGCCACAAACGGAAACGACGCGATGACGAGCGGGACTATCGAGGCGACTGTGCCGACCGCCGTGCCGACGATAAGACGGGTCAGTGGGAAGACGAGAATCATCAGAATCAAAAACGGCACCGAACGCAGAAGATTTATAATAACATTGAGAACCTTCATCAGAGCCTTCGGCAGGGGGAGAACGCCGCCCTTTTCGCCCGCGACGAGCAGCACGCCGAGCGGCAGGCCGATAATTATCGCGAATAGCGTGGAGAGCAGGGTGACATATATCGTCTCCCAGATAGCCAGCGGGAAATCATTTTTTAATATATCGAGGGCTTCCGTCAGCGCCTCGGAAGTGAATGCATTGTCAAACATCTTTTAAACCTCCTCAACAAGAATATCCGGCATACTCTGCAGATATTTCGACGCTCGTTCAAGCTCGTTGTCCCCTCCGGGGATGCCGAGGAGCATGTTGCCGTAGACCTTGTCGCCGATGCAGCGCGTGGAGGCAGCTAAAATATTCGCCGCGATTCCCTCGTCCATAGCCATCTTGGTTATCAGCGGGGTGTTGGTCGCGAACGCACCGTTGAAGACGACTCTTATCCTGTGCTCGTCCGAAGCGGGAGCAAAAATCTCATCCGAAGCGTCGGGGAACACGAGGCGTTTTGCTGCCGCCGACTGCGGATGGGCAAAGACGGTGCTGACTTCGCCCTGTTCAACGACCGTGCCGTTGTCAAGAATGGCGACTCGGTTGCAGGTCTCTTCGACAACGCTCATCTGGTGGGTTATTATAATAACCGTTATGCCGAGCTTTTTATTTATGTCTCTTATGAGGTTGAGGATCGAATGTGTGGTGTTCGGGTCGAGCGCGCTTGTCGCCTCGTCGCAGAGCAGAACTTTCGGATTTGTAGCGAGTGCGCGGGCTATCGCGATTCTCTGCTGCTGACCGCCGGAGAGCTGAGCGGGGTAAGCCTTCGCTTTGTCGGGCAGACCGACTATCTCGAGCAGTTCGAGCGCGCGTTTCTTCGCGTCCTCTTTCTTCATGCCCTCAAGCTCGAGCGGAAAGCAGATGTTTTTCAGGCAGTTGCGCTGCATGAGCAGGTTGAAGCCCTGGAATATCATGGTTATATTGCGGCGGGCGTCCCTGAGCTGCTTGCTCGAAAGCGAACCCATATCGACCCCGTCTATGAGTATCTGACCCTCAGTCGGGCGTTCGAGCATATTTATGCACCGCACGAGCGTGCTCTTGCCCGCGCCGCTCATGCCGATGATGCCGTAAATATCGCCGTCGTTTATCGTCAGAGAAACATTCTTGAGCGCGTCGAGCGAGCTGTCGGCGGTCTTGAAAGTTTTTGACAGATTTTTAATCTCGATCATTTTATGCCTCCGAACTTCTGGATAAAAAGATAATGCCGGCAAGCAGCCCGATTAAGAGCAACTTAGCCCGGCATTATATTTTATAACATTTACTTCACTGCGTCAAGAGTGGTCTGCTTGCCGCCGTAGAGAGCCATGGGCTCGACGTGGACATAGCAAACGGTGACGATGTTCGTGTTGTTCTGCTTGTTGAAATCATCGAGGTAGGGCTCGTGCTGGAAGTAGTTTGCGTCGATCTCGCCGGACTCAACAACATTGTTGGGCTGGACATAATCTTCGAACTCTTTGATGTCAAGGGTGACGCCCTTAGCGGCAAGGATCTCCTTGGCAACGGCGAGAATCTCGGCGTGCGGTGTGGGGGATGCAGCGACGGTTATGGTCTGACCCTTGAGTGCGTCGTAGTTGACGGAGGGATCGTAGCCGTCACCGGGGTTTGAAACAACGCTGATAACTGCGCCGTTATACTTGGAAGCGATGAAATCGGCGACCTTCTTGCTCTGGAGAGCGGCGGAAAGAGCCTTTATTTTGTCGGAATTCTCGTTGCCCTTCTTGGCGGCGAGGATGTTCGAATATGCGCTCGAGGAGCCCTCAATGGCGAGATTGTCCTTTACGGGGTTAAGACCCGCGGATATAGCGTAGTTCGAGTTGATAACAGCATAGTCAACATCCTTGAGAACGTTGGGGAGCTGAGCGGCTTCAACCTCTTTGAAGGTGATGTTCTTGGGGTTGTCCTCAATGTCTCTTACGGTTGCGGTGATGCCGGCGCCGTCTTTGAGCTTGATGATGCCCTGCTCCTGAAGAAGAAGGAGCGCACGGGCTTCGTTGGTCGCGTCGTTGGGAACGGCAATGGTGATGCCCTTGCTGCCCGAAGAGCAGGCGGCGAAGCCGAAGATGCAGCCCAGCGCGAGGACCGCTGCGAGAATGATAGATATTGTCTTTTTCATGTTGGTTGTCTCCTTTGTATTTTAATTTATAAGGTATCGGTTAAGACGGACTTTTTAATCATGCGCCTTGCGGCACATTCGCCAATGCCTTATATCAAAGGGCGAGAATAATTTCAGATACTGCACTTTTCTTCCTCCTCAATGCAAATAAAAAACGGGAAACTCCTCACGAAGCTCCCCGAATCTCTGCATATATCAGATTTATTCGTTTGACGGAAGCTCGTTAGAAAAAGGCATGCACATGCACATGCGCATGGAGAACATGCACATTTCCATCATCATAATGTTGCTGTCAAACTTTTTCATGATGCTTCCTCCCTGTTCAGTATCTATGAGCGTATTATAGTCTCTTATACCTACGCTGTCAATAGGCTTTTACAAAAAATTCCCGATTTGTCCCGATGCACAAAAAAGCAGGCGAAAATGCGCCTGCTTTTGAACCGGTTGACTTAAAATTTGCTGTTATATATCGCGGCTGCGTCTGAAATTGCGCTCCGCCTTGCGGCGCGCCGCGGTCTTTCGCTCTTCGGCGAGCTTTTTTTCGTGCACTTTTTTGCGCACAGACGGGCGGTTCGGATTCTTCGTACCGGTTATCTTTTTCTTTTTATCTTTCGGCTCGTGCAGCTCCGGATTCTCCTTGAAGAATATCAGACTGCCACCGACGACCTGAACGACCTCGGACTGCGTCTTTGCCGCTATCTCCTCGGCGATCTCGCGAGGGGGCTTGGGTGCTGTCTCGAGCAGGACCTTGAGCTTGAGCAGTTCGCGGGAGCGGAATGCGTCGAGCGTCTGGGCTATCAGTGCGTCATTGACGCCGCCCTTGCCGACCTGAAAAAGCGGCTCGAGCGAATTTGCCTGCGCGCGAAGCGCGGCTCTCTCTTTGCTTGTCATATAATTTCCTCCAGTTTTTTTGCAAGGAGTCTTAACGCCTTGCCTCTGTGGCTGATGCTGTCTTTTTCTTCTGCGGTTAGCTGCGCCATCGTTTTGCCGGGGAACTCGTCGGGCAAAAACAGCGGATCGTAGCCGAAGCCGCCCTCGCCTGCGGGTTCAAAGGCAATCTTGCCCTCGCACTCGCCGCGCACGGTCATGTGCCTGCCGTCCGGGAAACAGCAGCAGACGGTCGAAACGAACCGCGCGGTGCGCTTGTCCATAGGAATATCGGACAGATTCTTGAGCAGAAGCTCGTTGTTCTTCTCGTCGTTACCGTGCTCGCCCGCGTATCTCGCGGAATAAACTCCCGGCGCGCCGTCGAGTGCGTCAACGGCAAGTCCCGAGTCGTCGGCGATGCAGGGCATGCCGCTCTCTTTGCAGCCGCTGTCGGCTTTTAAGAATGCGTTCTCTTCAAAGGTGACGCCCGTCTCCTCGACATCGGTAAGCTCGACTCCCGCTTCTTCCGCGAGCAGAACGCGCACGTCGATGGGTTTCAATATGCGCTCAAGCTCGGCGCGTTTTTTCATGTTATGTGTAGCTATGAGAAAATCCATTATTCGTCCTCTTTTTCCTCTTCCTCGTCTTCAATCGGCTCTGCGTCAAACAGACCCTCGGCGAATGCGCGGGCGTTGAACGGGCGGAGGTCGTCCACCTTTTCGCCGACGCCGATGAACTTGACGGGTACGCCGAGCTCATTTTTGATGTTTAATACAACGCCGCCCTTTGCGGTGCCGTCAAGCTTTGTCAGGATTATTCCCGTTATCTCGGCGACGTTTTTAAACTCCTTCGCCTGATTGACTGCGTTCTGTCCTGTAGTCGCGTCAAGCACAAGCAGGCTCTCGCGGTCGCTGTAGGGCAGCTCGCGGTCGATGACGCGGTATATCTTCGCCAGCTCCTCCATTAGGTTCTTCTTGTTGTGGAGTCTGCCGGCGGTGTCGCAGATGATTATGTCGGCGTTTCTTGCCTTGCCCGCCTGAATTGTGTCGTATATAACAGCCGCCGGGTCTGCGCCCTCGCGGTGCTTGACTATCTCGACTCCCGCGCGGTCAGCCCACTCTTCAAGCTGCTCGATTGCAGCGGCTCTGAAAGTGTCCGCCGCGGCGAGGATAACTTTTTTGCCCTCGTTTTTGTACATTGCGGCGAGCTTGCCTATGGAAGTGGTCTTGCCCACGCCGTTGACGCCGATGACGAGAATGACGGAGGGGAGAGTGATAAGGCTCATTTCCTCGCCGCCCTCAAGCATCTCGGCGACTATCTCTTTTATCTCGTTCTTGACGGCTTCAGGCTTGCGCAGATGCTTTTTCATAACGCGCTCGCGCAGCTTCTCGACTATCTCCGATGCGGTCATGCAGCCGACATCGCCCATGACGAGTATCTCTTCGAGCTCGTCATAGAAATCGTCGTCAATTTCAGTCTTGCCGTGGAGCATCGAGTCGATGGCTCCCGACATATTCTCGCGGGTTTTTTTGAGTCCCTTGTTTATTCTTGAAAAAATGCCCATTTTTATCCTCCGTGCGGTCTTATTTCAGACCGTTTTTTATTCTTTCAACTGCTTCGAGCGTGCGCTTCGGTTCCGCGAATGCGGTCAGGCGAAAATATCCCTCGCCCATCGTGCCGAAGCCCGAGCCCGGCGTGCCGACCACCTGAACGGTGTTCAGAAGCCTGTCGAACATCTGCCATGAGGTCAGCCCGTTCGGCACTTCAAACCAGATATACGGCGAATTTCTGCCGCCGAAACAGCGGATATTAATACTTTCGAGTCCGTCCGTTATCTTCTTTGCGTTGCCGAGATAGCAGTTTATATTTTCTTTTATCTGCCGCCTGCCCTCGTCGGAATAGACGGCTTCGGCGGCGCGCTGGGTTATATATGACACGCCGTTGAACCGCGTTGCCTGCCTGCGCGCCCACAGCGAGTTGAGGCTGACTCCGCCGCGTGAAAGCTCGCGCGGTATAATTGTATATGCGCAGCGAACGCCGGTAAAGCCCGCAGTCTTTGAAAAGCTTCTGAACTCAATGGCGCATTTCTTTGCGCCGTCAAGCTCGAAAATGCTGTGCGGAATGTCGCTCTCTGTAATAAACGCCTCATATGCGGCGTCGAAGAGAATGACGCTGCCGTGCTCGTTAGCCCAGTCGACCCACTGTCGGAGCTGCTCTTTATTCATCGCCGTTCCCGTGGGATTGTTGGGGGAGCAGAGATATATTATATCGACATTTTGCTCCGGCAGGGGAGGGATAAATCCGTTCTCCGCGGTGCAGTCGAGATAAGCAATATTTGAAAATCTGCCGTTTTCGAGCGGCTTGCCGCCCCTGCCCGCCATGATATTTGTGTCTATATAGACCGGGTAGACGGGGTCGCAGACGGCGACCTTGCACTCGGGCGAAAAGATATCGCCGATGCTGCCGGTGTCGCTCTTTGCGCCGTCGCTTATAAAAATCTCGTCTCTTTCGAGCGTTATTCCGCGCGCGGCGAAATCATATTTCAATATCTTGTCGATAAGAAAATCATATCCCTGCTCGGGCGGGTAGCCTCTGAATGTGGCGGCGTCCGCCATTTCGTTTACCGCCGAGTGCATGGCCTTTATGCACGCCTCGGGCAGGGGACGCGAAACATCGCCGATGCCGAGGTCGATTATATCCGCCTCGGGGTGAGCGATTTTGTAATCTTTAATTTTTCGGCTCATCGTCGAAAAAAGATAGTTGCTGCGGAGAAGCGAAAAGTTTTCGTTTATTTTCATCTTGCGCCTCCGCCGTAGGCAATTTCGCCCGTAAAGACGGTCTGTGCCGAACCGGTCAGGTACACATTTCCATCGGCGCTCCATTTTACTGAAAGCTCGCCGCCGCGAAGCGAGATTTTGATATCTGTATTGCGCTTGCAGTAGCCGTTCAATATGCAGGCGACCGCCGCCGCGCACGCGCCCGTGCCGCAGGAG
>ERZ791859.1151-NODE-1151-length-12775-cov-3.612893_pt1 | contig 12775 bp, 11 predicted proteins | sample MGYA00509943_ERZ791859 | MGnify/ENA primary metagenome ERZ791859 (study PRJEB30046, sample SAMN00792065) | human gut metagenome | study: EMG produced TPA metagenomics assembly of the A metagenome-wide association study of gut microbiota in type 2... | reverse complement strand
CGGACTGTTGTCGGAGGTTCTGGGGATTGTGGCAAAATACGGAGCCAATATCCTGACCATCCATCAGAGTATTCCCATCAACGGCATGGCATCGCTGACCTTGAGCATTCAGATTTTGCACACCACGCAGGATGTTTCCGGCATGATTGGAGACATGGAGCGGACAAAGGGTGTGCACTATGTAAAAATTCTGGCGAAGGAATAAGATGCAGCAAAAGAATAAAGAAAGCAGAGGAAAAGACATGATTAAAATTGCAGTACTCGGATATGGTACCGTAGGAAGCGGCGTAGTAGAGGTTATCGAGAAGAATAAGGACATGGTAAACAAGAAAGCGGGCGAAGAGCTTTCCATTAAATATATCCTGGACTTAAGAGATTTCCCCGGAGACCCTTACGAAAACAAGGTAGTGCATGATTACCAGACCATCGTAAACGACCCGGAAATCCAGATTATCTGCGAAACCATGGGTGGCACCGGTGCTGCGTATGAATTTACCAAACAGGCGTTGCAGGTGGGAAAAAGCGTATGTACATCCAATAAAGAGCTTGTTGCGGCACACGGACCGGAGCTTCTTACCATGGCAAAGGAACATAAATGTAATTATCTGTTCGAGGCCAGTGTGGGCGGCGGTATTCCCATTATCAGACCCTTGAATTATTCCCTGACAGCAGAAAAAATTGAGTCCATTACCGGTATCTTAAACGGTACGACCAACTACATTCTGTCCAAGATGGAAAAAGAAGGAGCGGACTTTGACGCCGTATTAAAGAGAGCACAGGAAAAAGGCTATGCGGAAAGAAATCCCGAGGCCGATGTGGAGGGGTATGATGCCTGCCGCAAGATTGCTATTCTTTCTTCTCTGATGCTGGGTGAAAATGTAGACTACCGCAAGGTTTATACAGAGGGTATTACGAAAATTACCGCAACGGATTTTGCCTATGCAAAGGAAATGGATATGTCCATCAAGCTTCTTGCCATGAGCAAGGAAGTGGGAGATGAAACACTTGCCATGGTGGCGCCGTTTATGATTTCGGCGGATCATCCTCTTCATATGGTAAACGGTGTGTTCAATGCGGTGTTTGTTCACGGCAACATGCTGGGCGATTCCATGTACTACGGCAAGGGAGCAGGAAAGCTTCCCACCGCCAGCGCGGTTGTCTCCGATGTCATCGACTGTGCAAGACATATCGGCAAGGTGATTATGTGCTTCTGGGATGCGACGGATGCCAAACTGATGAACGTAGAAGAGGCGGAAAATAAATTCTTCTTCCGTGTAAAGAGCGGCAACGGAGAAAAGGTAAAGGCTGTATTCGGTGAAGTGAAGTCCGTAAAGCTTTCCGGCATGGACGAGGAAGAGGCATTTGTAACCTCCCTTATGAAGGAAAAAGATTTTACGGAAAAATACGAAAAAATCGCAGATATCTGTGTCGGAAACAGAATCCGTGTAAACGCAGATATGCAGTAATAGAAAATGAGGAATATGAGGAGAAAAATGCGAAAATAAAGTCGCAGGAAAGAAAGGTTTGGAAACTATTATGAAAAAAGTTGTAAAATTCGGTGGAAGTTCCTTAGCCAGCGCGGAACAGTTTATTAAGGTCGGCAATATTATCCGGGCAGATAAGGAGCGTGCTTATGTTGTGCCTTCCGCACCCGGCAAAAGATTTTCAAATGACACCAAGGTTACCGATATGCTGTACGGCTGCTATGCATTAGCAGATGAGGATAAGGATTTTTCCAAGGAGCTTGCCGCTATTAAGGCAAGATATCAGGAAATTATCGACGGTCTGCATCTGGAGCTTTCCCTGGAGGAGGAGTTCAAGACCATCGAAAAGAATTTCAAGGCGAAAACCGGAAGAGATTATGCGGCTTCCCGCGGCGAATACTTGAACGGTATTATCATGGCAGACTATTTAGGCTATGAATTCATTGATTCCGCAGAGGTTATTTTCTTTAAGGAAAACGGAGAATTTGATGCGGATCTTACAGACGAAGTGCTTTCCGCAAGACTGGAGGAATGTCCCAATGCGGTCGTTCCCGGATTTTACGGCGCTTACGCAGACGGCAGGGTAAAGACCTTTTCCAGAGGCGGTTCCGATATTACCGGTTCCATTGTGGCAAAGGCAGTAAAAGCCGATGTGTATGAAAACTGGACGGATGTTTCCGGTTTCTTAATTGCAGATCCCCGTATTATCAAGGACCCGCAGGTCATTGAAGTTATCACCTACAAGGAACTCCGCGAGCTTGCCTATATGGGGGCAACAGTTCTGCATGAAGATGCCATTTTCCCGGTCCGCCAGCAGGGCATTCCCATCAATATCCGGAATACCAATGCTCCCGCAGATGAAGGTACATGGATTGTGGGCAGTACCTGCCAGAAATCCAAATACATTATCACGGGTATTGCCGGCAAGAAGGGCTTCTGTGCGGTAAATATTGAAAAGGATATGATGAACTCCGAAATCGGTTTTGGTAGAAAGGTTCTGCAGTCCTTTGAAGAAAACGGTATTTCCTTCGAGCATGTGCCTTCCGGTATCGATACCCTGACGGTTTTTGTACATCAGGATGAGTTTATGCACAAGGAGCAGAAGGTGGTTGCCGGTATTCACAGACTGGCAAATCCGGATTCCATTGATATTGAATCAGATCTGGCACTGATTGCGGTCGTAGGACGTGGCATGAAATCCATGCGCGGTACAGCGGGCAGACTTTTCTCCGCACTGGCGCATGCCAACATCAACATTAAAATGATTGACCAGGGTTCTTCCGAGTTAAACATTATCATCGGTGTGGCAAACGAAGACTTTGAAAATGCCATCCGTGCCATTTATGCGATTTTTGTGGAAACACAGTTATAAACACAGTTTCTTTAGAAATAAAAAAAGAGGCATCGCCCCATGAATGTTCATGTGACGACAGCCTCTTTTTTAGGTGGAACCCGGATTATTTCATGGATTCTTCCTGCTTCTTAATCATTCTACGAACCATCTCACCACCGATGGAACCTGCTTCACGGGAAGTCAGGTCACCGTTGTAACCTTCCTTTAAGTTTACACCTAATTCAGATGCAACTTCGGTTTTGAAACGGTCAAGAGCTGCCTTTGCTGCAGGAACTTCTACTCTATTAGACTTTGAGTTTGCCATAGTTTTTCACCTCCTGATTTTTTTGCGGATAAGTGGATGAAAACCACTTATCCCGTTTTTTGCCGGTCCTAAGTGTGTTTTTATCACTTATCTTGGTCTTAGTATGAGCAGAGTTCGGGAAAATATAATGGTAAGTTTTGCTAATGGTTGAAAACCTCTGCGGATGGTTTTTTAATTTTTTTGTATAATAGGAAGAGACACAGAACATTCGGCAGAACCATCACTGCATTGATAAAATCCGTGAAACTCCAGACAATTTCCATGGGCAGAATGGCACCGAAATAAATCATGACAATGTAAATAAGATGGTAGGATTTTACCGCTGTTTTTCCGAAAAAATAAGTGACGCCTTTTTCTCCGAGATAGCACCAGCCGACCAGTGTGGCGAGGGCAAAGGCCATCAGGGAAAGAGAAAGAAAAGAATCCCCATGCGGTAAAAAGGTAAAGGCGGCAGTGGTAAGACCGGCATCACTGTAGGCTGCAGCGCTGCCGGGATGCGCAAGCATGCTGCTGATAATGGTAAATCCGGTGAGTGTGCACATGACGATGGTATCCCAGAAAACAGCGGTCATGGAAACAAGAGCCTGCCGCATGGGATTTTCGGAGGCAGAGGCACCGGCGGCGATGGCGGAGGTACCGATACCGGCTTCGTTGGTAAAAAGCCCCCGGGCAATGCCGAAGCGTGCCGCCATAAGAAAGGTACTGCCGCAAAATCCGCCCACAGCAGCTTTTTTCGTGAAAGCAGAGGATAAAATCAGCTGCAGGCTTTCGCCTAAATAACGGTAATTCTTACCCAATAATAAAAGGCAGGCGCCCATATACAGGATACTTAAGGGCGGTACCAGGCGGCTACAAAAACTGCCGATGCTGCGCATGCCTCCTAAAATCACAAAGCCGCAGAGAATGGCGGCGCCGATGCCGATGATGTGCGGAGACAGGTGAAAGGTGCTGAAGGCGGCATCCGCCATGGCGGAGGACTGGGTGGTGCACCCCACACCGAGGGCGGCAAATATCACGCACAGTGCATAGAATTTCCCTAAAAGTTTATTATGTAAGCCGTATTCCATCACATACATGGGGCCGCCGCAGAGTTTGCCGGATGCATCTTTTCTGCGGTACAGGCAGCTTAGATAACATTCGCAGTAGGAGGTTGCCATGCCTAAAAGTCCGGTTAAAAAGCACCAGAACAGGGCGCCCGGTCCTCCGAGGGCGATAGCGGTGGAAACACCCACAATATTGCCGGTGCCCAGAGTGGCGGCAAGGGTGGTGGCAAGAGTGGCAAAGCTGTTAAGACCGTGTCCGGTGTGCGCATCGGATGGCTGTCTGTCCGGTACGGCGGCATTGTTTTCCCGTATGGCATTTTTTTCGGGGCGCAGGGACAAGCGGATGGCCTTTCCGATATATTTCTGGGGAAAAAATTTACAGGAAAAAAACAGATGAGCGGCGGACAATAAAAAAAGAAGCGGTCCGTTCCACAAAAACAGATTGACCTGTTCCAGACAGGCGGTTATATTTTCCATATAGAAATACCTCGTCTTTTGGTTCTGTACTAATATATATATTTTTTTTAGAATTTATTTATAATTTGTATATTGTTTTTAATGAGATATGTGTTATAGTGTATATATAACAACGAAAGGGAGGAAGACTATGAACATTCAGAAATTTACACAGAAATCTATGGAAGCTGTGGAAGGATGCCAGAAGCTGGCATATGAATACGGTCATCAGGAGATTGAACAGGAACATCTGCTTTACAGCCTTCTGACCATAGAAGACAGCTTGATTTATAAATTGATTGAAAAAATGGAAATCAATGCGCCCCATTTCCAGAACAGGGTGGAGCAGGCACTACAGGAGCGCCCGAAGGTACAGGGCGGCGAGCTCCGTGTGGGAGCGGATTTGAATAAAGTGCTCATCTGCGCAGAGGACGAGGCAAAGAGACTGGGGGACGAATATGTTTCCGTAGAGCATCTTTTCCTGTCCATGATTCAGTATCCCAACAAGGAAATGAAGGCGATTTTTAACGAATACGGCATTACCAGAGAGCGGTTTCTGCAGGCTCTTTCCACTGTAAGGGGCAACCAGAGGGTGGTCAGCGACAATCCGGAGGCTACTTACGACACTCTGACCAAATACGGTCAGGACCTGGTGGAAAAGGCAAGAAGCCAGAAACTGGATCCCGTTATCGGCAGGGATAATGAAATCCGTAACATTATCCGTATCCTGTCCCGTAAGACAAAGAACAACCCCGTTCTTATCGGTGAACCCGGTGTCGGTAAAACCGCCGTTGTGGAGGGTCTTGCCCAGCGTATCGTAAGAGGCGATGTACCGCAGGGACTGAAGGATAAAAAGATTTTTGCACTGGATATGGGTGCACTGGTTGCAGGTGCCAAGTACCGCGGCGAATTTGAGGAACGTCTGAAAGCCGTTCTGGATGAAGTAAAGAAGAGCGAAGGACAGATTATTCTGTTCATCGATGAATTGCATACCATTGTAGGTGCCGGTAAAACGGACGGCGCCCTGGATGCCGGCAATATGTTAAAGCCTATGCTGGCAAGAGGGGAACTGCACTGTATCGGTGCGACCACACTGGATGAATACCGGCAGTATATTGAAAAGGATGCGGCTTTGGAACGTCGTTTCCAGCCGGTTATGGTAGCGGAGCCTACGGTGGAGGATACCATTTCCATTCTCCGTGGCTTAAAGGAAAGATACGAAGTATACCATGGTGTAAAAATCATGGACAATGCGCTGGTAAGTGCGGCAGTGCTTTCCAACCGTTATATCACGGACAGATTTCTGCCGGATAAAGCGATTGACCTTGTGGATGAAGCCTGTGCGCTGATTAAAACAGAGCTGGACTCCATGCCCACCGAACTGGATGAATTACAGCGTAAGATTACCCAGCTTGAAATTGAGGAAACCGCGCTGAAGAAAGAAGATGACAGGTTAAGCCAGGAAAGACTGGCAGAATTGCAGAAGGAACTGGCAGAGCTTAAGGAAGATTTTGCCGGCAAGAAAGCCCAGTGGGACAATGAAAAGGCTTCCGTTGACAAGCTTTCCAAGCTGCGTGAGGAGATTGATGCGACCAACAGTGAAATCCAGATTGCACAGCGGGAAGGAAATCTGGAAAAGGCAGCCGAGTTATCCTACGGCAAGCTTCCTTCCTTGAAAAAGCAGCTGGAAATCGAAGAGGAAAATGTAAAAGGCAAGGGTATGTCTCTGGTGCATGAATGTGTATCCGAGGACGAGATTGCCCGCATTATTTCCCGGTGGACGGGTATTCCGGTAGCGAAGCTGACGGAAAGTGAAAGAAATAAAACCCTTCATCTGGATGATGAGCTGCACAAACGTGTGGTAGGTCAGGATGAAGCGGTTACCAAAGTGGCAGAAGCCATCATGCGTTCCAAAGCCGGTATCAAAGACCCCGGCAAGCCGATTGGCTCCTTCCTTTTCTTGGGACCTACCGGTGTCGGTAAAACAGAGCTTGCCAAGACACTTGCACAGGCATTGTTTGATGACGAGACCAATATGGTGCGTATCGATATGAGTGAGTATATGGAGAAATATTCCGTATCCAGACTGATCGGAGCACCTCCCGGATACGTTGGCTATGAAGAGGGCGGTCAGCTTACCGAAGCTGTCCGCAGAAAACCCTATTCGGTCGTTCTTTTTGATGAAATTGAAAAGGCGCATCCGGATGTATTTAACGTACTGTTACAGGTGCTGGATGACGGACGTATTACGGACTCCCAGGGCAGAACGGTTGACTTCAAGAATACCATTCTCATTATGACCTCCAATATCGGTGCCCAGTACCTGTTAGACGGCATCAACGAAGACGGCACCATTAAGCCCGAAGCAGAGCAGATGGTAATGGAGGATCTGCGTGCCCACTTCAGACCGGAGTTTTTGAACCGTCTGGACGAGACCATTCTCTTCAAGCCTCTTACCAAGGACAATATCAAGGGCATTGTTTCCCTGATTATTGCCGGATTGAACCGGAGACTGTCCGACAGAGAGCTTACCGTAAAACTGACGCCCGAAGCAGAGCAGTTTGTGGTAGACCATGCTTACGACCCGGTTTACGGCGCACGGCCTCTGAAGCGTTACATCCAGAAGTATGTGGAAACCCTGTCCGCTAAGCTGATTCTGGCTGACGGAGTGGAAGAGGGCGACACCATCCTGATCGAAGTAAAGGACGATGCTCTTTTCGCAAGAGTGGAGAAAGGCAACAAATAAAAAAAGACCCGGGAGCTAAATCTCCCGGGCGGAAAGGTAAAAGATATGATACCCAACGATCCGGTTATGTTATTAAGCTTTATCAACCTGAAACTGCGGGACTTCTATGGCAGTCTGGATGCCCTCTGCGAGGATTTGGATGTGGACAGAAAATCCATAGAGGAGAAGCTGGAGGGGATTGATTACCGGTATGATGCCGGTAAAAATCAGTTTGTATAAAAGTATAAGCAATAAGAAGGCAATGACAGACATGTTAAAATCATGTCGTATAAGACAAGCGGAAGCAGACATATACTCACACTAAGGAACAGCATAAACAGGGTGGCAGCTTTCATGAAAAAAGAGGAAGTGCACTTGATTTTGTGTATTCTTATCAGTATGGGAATGTGTCTGCTTCTTGTTTTTTGCGGACAGCATATAAAAAGGGCGGAGCTGACAGCCCGGGCAATGGAAAATGCGGGCATGGGAAAAAGAGAAAACGATGAGGAAGCGAAAACCACGGAGATAAAAAAGATAGCACTTACCTTTGATGACGGTCCACATCCGGTGTATACTCCGAAACTGTTGGACGGACTACAGAAAAGAGGCGTAAAAGCCACTTTTTTTGTGACCGGAGAAAATGCCGAAGCCAACCCGGATATCATAAAAAGGATGCAGGAAGACGGACATTTAATCGGAAACCATACATACAGCCATATCCAGCTTACTTGCAGCAACCGCGACACATTTAAGAAGGAACTGATTAAAACCAACGAAGTGATTAAAGAAATTGCGGATGTGGATGTTGTTTATGTGCGCCCGCCCTACGGTTCCTGGGATAAAAAATTTGAAAAAGAACTAAATATGTTTCCAGTTCTTTGGAATGTGGATCCGCTTGACTGGTGTACGAACGATGCGGACAAAATTGCAAGGCGTATCCTGAAAGATACAGAAGAGGGGGATATCATTCTGATGCATGACTATTACGCAACATCTGTTACAGCAGCTTTGCAAGTGGTGGATGCTCTGCAGGCGGAGGGCTTTACCTTTGTCACCGTGGAAGAAATACTGTTCGACTGAAAACGAGAGCAGGCACTGAAGTGAAATGGGTACAGAAGAGAAAAAAAGTCGCCGGTACCCAAAGGAAACCGAGAAAATGGGTACAGAAGAGAAAAAATGATGCTGGTACCCAAAGAGAAACGAGAAAATGGGTACAGGAGAGAAAAAAAGATGCCAGTACCCAAAGAGAAACGAGAAAATGGGTACAGGAGAGAAAAAAAGACGCCAAGTACCCAAAGAGAAACGAGAAAATGGGTATAGAGCAGAAAAAAAGATGCTGGTACCCAAAGGAAACCGAGAAAATGGGTACAGGAGAGAAAAAATGACGCCAATACCCAAAGGAAATTCAAAAGAAATTCAAGTCTCCCGCAGAAAGCTTTGCGGGTAGACATATTTCCCAAAGAAAGGTATAATTCATGGAAGAAAGCTCCCATGGAAGGAAAATACCATTTGCGGAGGGCCACCGGAGGCTGTTATGGATTTATTTGAATATATGAGACAAAACAATATGGAGAAGGAGTCCCCGTTAGCGGCAAGGCTTCGTCCCACGACGCTGGACGAAGTGGTGGGACAGCAGCACATTATCGGCAAAGATACCCTGCTGTACCGCGCCATCAAAGCGGACAAGTTAAGCTCCCTTATTTTTTACGGCCCGCCCGGAACCGGCAAGACCACGCTGGCAAAGGTGATTGCCGGTACGACCAGTGCGGATTTTATGCAGATTAATGCGACGGTAGCCGGTAAAAAAGACATGGAAGACGTGGTGGAAAAAGCAAAGAACAACCAGGGAATGTATGGGAAAAAGACCATTCTGTTCATTGACGAAATTCATCGCTTTAACAAAGGGCAGCAGGACTATTTGCTTCCGTTCGTGGAGGACGGCACCCTGATTTTAATCGGCGCCACGACGGAAAATCCGTATTTTGAGGTAAACGGCGCTCTGATTTCCCGCTCGCTGGTGTTTGAGCTGAAACCCCTGAGCCGGGAAGACATTAAGACTTTGTTAAACAGAGCCGTTTATGATAAGGACAAGGGAATGGGCTCCTACGATGCTGTGATTGAAGAGGATGCGCTGGAGTTTTTGGCGGAGCTTTCCGGCGGAGATGCCAGACATGCCCTGAATGCCATTGAGCTTGGTATTATGACCACCAACCGGAGTGAGGACGGCAAAATCCACATTACCCTGCAGGTGGCGCAGGAATGCATCCAGAAACGGGTTATGCGTTACGATAAAACCGGGGACAATCATTACGATACCATTTCGGCATTCATTAAAAGCATGCGGGGTTCGGACCCGGATGCGGCGGTGTATTATCTGGCGCGTATGCTGTACGCCGGAGAAAGTGTAACGTTCATTGCCAGAAGAATGATGATTTGCGCTTCGGAGGATGTGGGAAACGCGGACCCGCAGGCTCTGCAGGTGGCAGTCAGTGCATCTCTGGCAGTGGAACGGGTCGGCATGCCGGAGGCACAGATTATTTTATCCCAGGCGGCAGCCTACATTGCCACAGCGCCCAAGAGCAATGCGGCAAACAACGCCATTGCGGAAGCTATGCAGACGGTGGAACAGACAGGAAATCTGGCAATTCCTGTGCATTTACAGGATGCCCATTACAAAGGAGCAGCGAAATTGGGACACGGAACAGGCTACAAATATGCACATGACTACAAAAACAACTACGTCAAACAACAGTATCTGCCATATGAACTGAACGGCAAAGAATTTTACCGCCCGTCGGGCAACGGCTACGAAGTAAAAATCAGGGAACACATGAAACGCATCAAAAAAGAGGCGGAAGAGCAGGAATAAAAGCCGGGAAGCAGAAAAGCAAGAGACCAAAAGAAAAGCAAGAACCGGCAAAAGAAGCGGAAGAGCAGGAGTAAGAATGAAACGGGAAAAAGCCAAAATATTAGACAATAAGATTTTTTTGTACCTTACGGAATTCTTTTCGGGAATGTCCGTTATGGCGGTAGAGCTGGGAGCCAGCAGATTGCTGGCGCCGTATTTCAGTTCCTCCCAGATTGTCTGGACTATTGTTATCGGCACCATTATGATAGCCATGGCGCTTGGCAACATCTACGGCGGCAAGAGTGCGGATAAAAATCCCAACCCGGACAAGCTTTACGGCAGAATTATCATTTCCGCCATCTGGATTGCCTTAATTCCGGTTGTGGGCAAATACATTATTTTAGGTGTTTCGGCACTGCTCATTTTTACAGTAAACAGCAACTTCTTAATTATTGCAGCGTTTGCGGCGTGTATGCTGATTTTCGTATTTCCGCTGTTTCTTTTAGGAACGGTAACGCCTTCCCTGGCAAAATATTCCGTGGAAAATCTGGAAGAAAGCGGTAAGGTCATCGGTACGCTGGGAGCCTACAATACCATTGGCAGCATCATCGGTACATTTGTGCCGACCTTCATTACCATTCCGGCAGTGGGAACCTCCTTTACATTCCTAATCTTTTCGGGCATACTGCTGGTACTTTCCGGTATTTATTTTATCAGTGCACGGAGGGGTGCCAGGCGCCTGATCGTTTCGGGAATACTGCTTGTGTTATGCTGCGTCCTGGGACATTCCCAGTCCTTTGCTTTCTGGGAAAATGACCTTACTTATGAAGGAGAGTCTATTTATAACTACCTGCAGGTAAAGGAAAATAACAGAAGTGTGATTTTGTCCACCAATGTTCTGTTCGGTGTACAGTCCGTTTATATGAAAGAGGACGGACTTACAGGCATGTATTACGACTATGCCATGGCGGCACCGCTGATGGTGGAGGACAAAGAGCTTTCCGATATGAATGTGCTTATCCTGGGGATGGGAACCGGCACTTATGCCACGCAGTGTAAAAAGTACTATGGGGATATGTCTATAGAAGGTGTGGAAATTGACGGGAAAATCACGAACCTGTCCCGCCGGTACTTTGCACTGCCCGACAGCGTAAAGGTTACTACTTACGATGGCAGGGCATACCTCAACGCGGACAAGGAAACCTATGATGTGATTATGGTGGATGCCTATCAGGATATTACCATTCCTTTCCAGATGTCGTCAGTAGAGTTTTTTACTCTTGTGAAAGAGCATCTGAACGAAAACGGTGTGATGGTGGTCAACATGAATATGCGGGGAACGGAGGAAGGAAGCATCAATGAATATCTGTCGGATACCATTGCTTCGGTATTCAGCACCGTAAAGACCGTGGATGTAAACGGCAGTACCAACAGAGAGCTTTTTGCTTCCGACAATGCCGATATGCTTGCCGTGATGAAGACCAACACGGAAAATCTTGCCAGCCAGGATTTGAAACGGCTGATGAATCATGTTTCTTTAAGTATGGAAGATTACCGGGCGGGCGATTACCTGATGACGGACGACAAAGCACCGGTAGAGCTTCTGGGCATGCGTGTGATTGACAGCCTCATTCAGGAGGAGGTCAGCTACTACAAAGACATTTATAAAGAGCAGGGCATAGAGGGACTTCTGAATAATTTATAGAACAGGCAAAAAAAACTGCTCGCCACATAGATGGGTGTACAGCTTTTTTGAACAAAGTTAAAACAGGGAAGCTGCCAGATACTGGTAGATTTCCTGATTTTTTTTCTGCCAGTTGTCACAGATGGAGGCGGCGATTTCTTCCGTGGGAACGGAGAGCGTCAGCTCCATTAAATTGTTTCCTTTTTCCTTGGCAATTAGATGGGCGGCATATTCGCCGTTTACGGATTTATAGTAATCGCCCTGAATGGAAACCTCGTCCCGAAGCTCCAGTTCTTTTGCGGACAGATAATTGTCGATATCCTTTTTGATGGCATCGCTGACACGGTTTTCGAAGAAACGGAGCGTTTCCAGTCCTTCGTCCGTGATGTCTAACAGTGTGCGGTTCCGGACTGTTTTGGCGGTTACCAGACCGGTATCAATCAGCTCCGCCATTACCTGCTGCAGGGTAAAAAAGTTGGTGTATTCCTTTTCCTGGATGAAATCCGTAATCTGGTTGCGGGTGAGAGGAAAAGTCACACGGTTTAACATATAAAGTACAATCAATTTATATAAAGTCAAAGGATCCTGCGTCATATATGCGATTTCATTCCTTTCCTGAAAGGCAGACGGGAACGTGCCTCATCTGCAGATAAAAATTTATTTTTCATAGTACTTTCCCTGGAAACTCTGCCGCTCCCGCATGGTGCGGTGCAGCGTGTTTAATACATCTCTTTTCTGAAGGCTCCAGAGCGGAGCAATCAAATCCTTTCTGGCGCCGTCCCCCGTTACCCGGTGAACCACCGTTTCCGGGGAAAGAAGCTCCAGATTTCTAATCAGTATATTCATATATTCTTCCTTGGAAAGAACGGTAAAACCG
>ERZ791859.1150-NODE-1150-length-12792-cov-2.519981_pt1 | contig 12792 bp, 11 predicted proteins | sample MGYA00509943_ERZ791859 | MGnify/ENA primary metagenome ERZ791859 (study PRJEB30046, sample SAMN00792065) | human gut metagenome | study: EMG produced TPA metagenomics assembly of the A metagenome-wide association study of gut microbiota in type 2... | reverse complement strand
ACGTGTTACGGGAATTGACAAAAATATAAAAGATTGTACACTTGATGAACTCAAAAGCTTCAAGATGGCATCAAATGAAGGCAGATATGCACAGATTCCAACTTTGACGGAGGTTCTTGGACTTTTAAAACCATATTGTGAAAACAACGGACTGTTAATTAATATAGAATTAAAAACGAGCAAAGTACGTTATGAGGGAATAGAGGATGAAGCTTATAAGCTTGTAAAATCATATGGAATGGAAAAATATATTGTATGGTCTTCATTTCTGGCAGATTCGGTATCCTGCATCAAAAAGATAGATAAAGATGCAAAAACCGGCGTTTTAGCTGGCTCGTTAGAAGATTGCATAGCAATGGCACAAAAGACAGGTGCGGAAGCACTCCATCCATATATAGGTGGGCTTGTATTTGAACTGCCTGAGCATATGAAAGACATGCCGGTGCGGGCATGGAATGGTGAAGAACCGTTCTTTAAGGATGGAAGACCGTTGAAAGAACCTGACCTTAATAAATACAGGTTTTATGGGGCTACAGATATATTTACAAATATGCCGGAGAGGTATCTTAATGAAAATTGAATTTTTTAAAGAAGAAGTACGTGAAGGCTTTTGTATCAGTGCAGAGATGAAAAAAGTCTGGGCGGTCGAAATGAAAGTCCTTTCATTTGTCATAAGTGTTTGCAAAAAATATGACATACCATATTTTGCGGATTACGGGACACTACTTGGGACAGTAAGACACAAAGGATTCATACCATGGGATGATGACATTGACATATGCCTTAAACGTTCGGATTATATGCACCTTATTGAAGCATTTAAGAAAGAAAATAATACAGATTATGTATATAATGGATTTTATTTTTCAGATACAAGCGGTCAGCCGTTTATGAGTGTGTCTGATTATACAGGAGTTCCAATACCGGCTTCGGTGCAGGAAAAGTTCTTTGGATGTCCGTATGTTGCAGGAATCGATATTTATCCGCTTGATTATGTGCCGAGAGATTCAGAACTTGCTGGACTTCAGCTTAATATGTATGTTGCATTGTACGATATTGCGATAAGATTTTATGAGATTTCCAGGCAGGAACTTGAGGAAAATCTTAATCAGATTGAGCAGATTTATAACGTGAAATTTGTTCGTGATAATACTTTAAGAGGTCAGATATGGCGGCTTGCAGACAGTATCGCAGCCATGTTTACCGAAGAAGAAAGCGATAAACTTACATTTCTTGCACGTAATGCACAGGGCGATGTTGGATTTGGATATAACAAAGAATGGTATGATTCATCGGTGGATATGAAGTTTGAGGATATGGATATAGCAGTTCCGTGTGGACATGACGATATTCTTACAATGCTTTACGGTGACTATAAAGTTCCTGTCTGTAACACAAGTTCGCATAACTATCCGTTCTATGCGAAGCAGAAAGAGTTTTTGCTGGAAAATGGGTATAAGGTGTGAAAATAATTTGTATATGAGGGAAAAAGATGATTATCCAGGAAGGCATTGAAAAAATAATAGATTATGATTCTTTGACAGTTGAAGAGAAAGAAGATATATCGCTGTTCTTTGAACATTACGGAAGTGACAAATTATAGAAGTAGATGAAAATGCATATTATACATATAAATTATATACTACTGAAAATAAACCTGTTGATATACATGTAACCTATAATCAGGATATGTTTCTGGCATCAATAAATATAATCGTAAAATATGGTTATGCAGTGGCTGATGATTTAAACGGCAATCATGTATGTGTATTAAGTTATATGGGAAGTATATATAATCACAGATATGTATATTCAGGTGGGGCAGATTTAAGTTTTATTAATCAGTATGATTGCATATTTTTGTATGATTGCAATGAGTTTTCGGTTGAATTATGTCAGTCTGCGAGCGGTAAGCGGCTTGTACTGGTTGGTGAAAACTGGGAGGGATTAATACCGAAGCTTCCGGAATTACAGGCAGAGTGCTGGTATGAACCGATACTTACAGATGAAAGATTCAACGAGCTGTCATATGGAATGAAGAGCCTTAGAGTTATATTCGGAATGCCGCATGCAGAACCTATGGACAGATATAATGAAGGAATTATGTATTATGATGAGATAATGTCTTTTATATTTATGTTTGCAGATTACAGACAACTTGGTGAATTGAATCCTGATAAGAATTTTCTGGTGATTGACGGATATTACGACGATCTTGGCCTTTTTGTTATACAGTCTAAAGTTGAAACAGTTGCACGTTACGCAAAAAGCAAAGGATTCATACTGGTAATAAATCTCAAGATGGCTGGAACCAGCTTTTATCAGAATAATAGTGATGATGATATCTGGGATAAATTTTACGAGCAGCCGGAAGGCTATACACTGGATGAAGTATACAAAAGTAAAAATGTGTATTTTGCAACACCGTTTTATAACGGAAGTGTTCAAAGCACACTTATGGATCGTATGGCAGGAAATACACAGCTTTCATGGGTAAACGGCATATATAATACAAGAGTAAAGAAATATATTCAGGAGAGACTGGAAAAATATCTTCCTACTCCATCAAAAACACTTGGCGTACTGGCATGCGGAACAGATTATATTAATACACATCTTCACAATCATCCTATTCATGCGTCAAAAGAAATGCTCTGTGAAAAAATAGATGAGATGCTTAATAATGATAAAATATTAGAATATATATATTGTAACAGAAGATGCCGGGTACTGTGAATATTTTAAAGGAATATATAAGGATAAAGTCTCATTTACAGACCAGGAGCGTTTTCAGACAAAAGAAAATGAACTCCTTGCAGATTATCATAGAAATGAAAAAATCAAAAGGGATGGCTTCTTTCTTGGAGCAGAGTACATAGCGTCAATATATCTTCTGGCACATTGTAAATCTTTATTAGCATCAGGCGGATGCGGAGGGCTTGATGAGGCACGGAAAGAAAATGGTGGAAAATATAAGGATGTTTATGTGTTTAATCTTGGCGTGAATGAGTAGAATATAATTGCAATGACTTATTGCCGGTGAAAGTGTTTCTGCAAATACAGATAAGTTCCAGAATGATATGACAACACTTGAGAGTGCTGATGATGTGCTTACGCTTTTTGTGCATTTTGGATATCTTACGTATGATTTTTATAAGCATATTGTTTGGATTCCAAATCAGGAGGTGCAGAAGGAGTTTATTAAATATTTAGATGTGAGCAAATAAAAAACAAAGGTTAAGGAAATAGAAAATAAGCCGATATATTAAATATAATTAGGAATTATAGTGTAATAAATATTTAGTTGTAATTTATTACCGGTGTGCGAATGGAGTCGCTTGAATAATATATCAAAGAATCGTAGCAATATAGCGATTGGTGTATAAGCCCTGCATTTGTATGCAGGGCTTTAATTTTTTAAATGAGGTTATTACAGATGGAATGCAGACTTACTGATGATTGGGAAAATACAGAAAATATAATTATATATGGATTTGGCAAGGTTGCACATGATAACCTTGATTTTTTTAAAAATAATTTTAACATTGTCTATATTGTTGATGGTGATAAGAGTAAGTGTAATATTGAATACAAGGGTATAGCTGTAAAATATGTTGATGATGTTAAAGATGAGTTGAAAAACTACAAAATCATAATTATGACAGCTAACAGAAATGTTGAATTAGTTGGTAAAGATTTAGAAAAACTGGGATTTATTTCCGGGGAAAACTTCTGTTCAATGGAACAGTTTCTCACAGAATGGTTTTGGAAATATAAGAAGAAAGCTTGTCTGATGGAAGTTCACAGTACAATAACATCAAGATGTACATTGAAATGCAGACATTGCAATATGTTCATGCCATACTATAAAGAACAGATTGACTATACGGCAATTGATATATTAGCTGATCTGGAACTGCTTTTTAGGCATGTTGATTATATTGTATCATACAGACTTTTGGGCGGGGAGCCTCTTCTTAATAAAGAACTTGCGGATATGATAGAACTCATAGGGCAAAAATACGGTGACAGAATCGGAAATATTGGAATTATTACCAATGGCACGTTGTTACCTAGCGAAAAGCTTATTGAAGTGTCAAAGAAGTATGACATAAAGTATGATTTCAGCGACTATACAGATGTTGTTGATTATAAAGAAAGATTTGAAAATGCCGTTCAGATTGTGTCAGATGCGAATTTGAGATATTCGGTTAATCGTTCATTAAGGTGGTGTGATTTTGGATTTCCAGTTAATAACAGAATGTATGATTTTGATAAAGTAAGAGAACATATGCTTTCATGCGGACCAATTTTTCACGGACTTAATGATGGAAAATATTATTATTGCCATGTTTCGTGGAGTGCCGATAAAGCAAAATTGTTAAAAACAGTGCCGGATGACTATGTGGATTTAAGAGTGTTGAATGATGATGAAAATGCAAAGGAAATGATACTTGAACACAGTAAAGGAAATCTTGCAAAAGGCTTTGTCAAGTTATGCAAAATATGCGGCGGATGTGGTAATGATAATACGGAGTTTGTCAAAGCAGCACAGCAGATGTGAAAATATTTTGAATACAAATATTTAGTATAAAATTAACTCAGTTAAAGCTTAATCAGATGGGATTGAATCAGAAGGAAATTCATATGGAACAGAAGTCAAAATATGAAATAGAAATTGAAAATTTCAGAAAAATATTTGATGATAAAAAAAATATGCGTATAGCAATATACGGAATAGGAAGGCGTACGGCTACGTTGCTTCCGGGCATAACAGATTATAATATAACAGGGCTTCTTGACCGCGATAAAAATAATGTTGGCAAAGAGCTTTGTGATATTAAGGTTATTCCTATAGATAATATCGAAGAAAAAGCAGATTTAATAATTATTAATTCGGACCCGTCCAATTATGAAATAATATTCAAAAGAATATCCAGGAAAGTGACAATTCCGGTATATTACGCAGACGGAAGATTAGCGTGTTTGTCTGATAAAGATAAAAGTTATGAACAAAATGAGTATTGGAAAAGTTCATACGAAGAATTAAAAGATAAGATAGATCAAGCGGATATAGTTTCATTTGATATATTTGATACATTAATTATGAGAAAAATATTTTCGCCGGAAGATGTATTCAGGCTTTTGGGTGAAAAGGTTAAAGCAGAATTAAAATCAGATTGTAATATCGCTGATATAAGAGCACAGGTAGCAGCCAAATGTGGACCTTTTGCAACTATTAATGAAATATATGAAAAGATAAAGAAACAGATTGATTTTACAGATAAGAATATGTCGGATATTATGCAATTAGAGAAAAAAACAGATATGGACTTGTGTATTGCAAGAAAAGATATTGCTGAGTTGTATGAGTATTGTATAGAGTCTGGAAAAGAAGTTTATCTGATAAGTGATATGTATTATACATTAGAAGATATAAAAAATCTTTTAAAAAAATGCGGATTAAGCATTATTGATGACGGACATATATGGATATCCTGTGAGAAAAAGAAAGATAAGATATCGGGTTCGTTGTGGAAAGAATATTCATCTGTAGTTGGTAAAAATGCCAAATGTATTCATATTGGAGATAATAAAATCGGAGATATTGAAAATTCAACAAAATATGGAATAAACTCATATTATGTTATGAGTGGAAAAGATATGTTTATGAATTCGTCATTATCGGAATTGGCAGCAAATGTTAATACAGTATCAGATAGCATATGCCTGGGGCTTGTAATTGCAAAGCTGTTTAATAGTCCATTTGCATTATGCAGTACGAATGGTAAAGTATCATTTGATGACAGTGAGATTTATGGATATTGTGTCTATGGTCCATTACTTGAAAAGTTTCTTATATGGTTGTATTACAATTCAAGAAAAGACGGAATAGATAAGTTATTATTCTTTGCAAGAGACGGGTATTTCCTTGAAAAGGATTATAAGATTGTATCGGAGTTACTTGATGATGGCTATAAGCAGGACTGGTGTTATCTTCCAATATCGAGAAGGTTAATATATATGGCTTCAATGGAAAATGAAGAGGATTTTAAGACTGTTGTGGAATTTCCTTATGTAGGAACATTTGCTGATTATATGAAATCAAGATTTGAAATAGCAGTTACAGATGCAACCGCCCAATACAATGACAGGCATATTAATGCAGTTGGAGATAGTCATAACATATTAAAGTGGATTCAGCCTTATAAAGAAAAGATAATGCAAGAAGCAAAGGAAGAAAGAGAAAATTATATTAAATATCTTGAAATTGACAGGGATATGCAAAAAGACCTGACGTATGGAATAGTTGATTTGGGATATTACGGTACTAATCAGTATTATCTGCAACGATTAACTAATATTAAGACAAAAGGATATTGCTTTTATGCATGCTTATCGAAGGATAATGTGTATATGAATGATATATCTGTGGATACGTGTTTTCAGTATGGTGATGATTATACGGCAGAAAAAAGTCTTGTGAGAAAAAAGAATATGTATATAGAAACTTTTATAACAGCTCCACAAGGTATGATTAGGTATATTGATAATCATGGCGGCATTGTATGTGTATCAGATAGAAAAAGTCAGAAATATTTTCATATCAAAGAAAAAGTAAATGGTGGCGTGGTTAATTTTATTAGACATTATATAAATATTTATAAAGGTGTATTGGCAGTTAACAGTGAGGAATATATAAAATTGATGCATGATAGGAAAGAAAGTCTGGAGGATAATCTGTTTTACAATATGCTAAATGGTATGTGTGATGTATCAAAAGATATTCTTAAAGGATTTTATTTTGATAATGATTTTGTTGGTGGGAAAGAGATAATGTTAGAAATATAGTAATATTTTGTATATAAAAATTGAACGGAGTCTGATTATAATGAATATAGCGGTTATATTTGCTGGAGGAACAGGAACTAGAATGAATAGCAAGGAAAAACCAAAACAATTTCTTAGGATGCATGATAAACCTATAATAATTCATACATTAGAGAAATTTCAAAATAATGAAAATATTGATGCTATTGTAATAGCCTGTATAAAAGAATGGATAAATTATTTATCATATTTAATAGATTATTATCATATATCAAAAGTTAAAAAAATTGTACCAGGTGGAGAAACTGGTCAGATGTCCATATATGCTGGATTGAATGCAGCTAAAGAGATTTCATATGACAATAATGCAGTTGTTTTAATTCATGATGGTGTAAGGCCGTTGATTAATAATGATGTTATAAATGATAATATTGAATCAGTAATACACAATGGTTCAGCTATTACAAGTGTAAATGTAACAGAAACAATTATGGAAGTAAATGATGATAAGTCTATTAGATATATACCAGATCGAACACATTCAAGATTGGCAAGGGCTCCACAAAGTTTTTTTCTTGATGAAATTTTGTCTGTTCATAATAAAGCTTTGTCAGAAGGAAAGAAAGATTTTATAGATTCATGTACTTTGATGAGCTATTATGGAAAGAAGATGTATCTTATAGATGGTCCTATAGAAAATATAAAAGTAACGACACCACAAGATTTTTATATTATGAGAGCAATTTTGGATGCACAGGAAAATTCTCAGATATATGGATTGGAGTGATTATATGTTATACAAAAATTTAATTGTGCAAAATGACTTAAAAGAAATGTTAGAAGATAAAAAAATTTCTTGGGAGAAGTTAAAGAATAGTTCTGTATTAATAACAGGTGGGACAGGTATGTTAGCTAAATATATCACATATCTGCTTATATATATGAATGAAAAAATGAACTATAATATTACAATATGTATATTAGTTAGAAATATGGAAAAAGCAGTACAAAATTTTGGAGAGTATATTGCATTAGATTATTTGAGAATAATAAATCAAGATATATGCAATAAAATTGAATTGGATTACAAAGTTGATTATATAATTCATGCTGCGGGTTCGTGTAGTGCATATTGTATAAAAACAGACCCTATAGGGATTATTGATGCTAATACTATAGGAGTTAAAAATATTCTTGAATATGCGAAAGATAAAAAGGTAAAGAATATTTTATATGTTTCAACTCGTGAAATATATGGAAAAATTTCAGATGATATTGAAACAATAAAAGAAAGTGATATGGGAATATTAGACCCACAAGATTCGAGATCGTGTTATCCAGAAAGTAAACGTATGGGTGAGCAGATATTTAAGGCATATAGCGATGTATATGGAATAAATTATAATGTTGTAAGAATGGCACATGCATACGGACCAGGTATGAATCTAAAAAATGATGGACGTGTAATGGCTGATTTTATGAACAATGCTGTTGATGGTACAGATATTGTAATGAAAAGCACAGGAAATGCACAAAGGGCATTTTGTTATATAACAGATGCAGTCAGAGCAATGATGATTGTGTTATTAAATGGAAATAAATGTGATAGTTATAATATTTCAAATGAAGAGGATCCTTTAAAAATAAGGGATGTTGCAAAAATTTTAGCAGATATAGCCCAAGATAGTATCAAAGTTATTTATAAGCAAGATAATGATACAAGTGCTTATTGCAAATATACAAGAGTTGGTTTGGACACTACCAAAATAAGAAAACTGGGATGGAAGCCTAATATAAAATTATTAGAGGGTTTGAAAAGAACATATAATAGTTTTATTATGGAATAAATAAAGGGGTGACATGAAAATAAATACATATATATTAAAACGTAAATTGAAAGCAGAGATATGTAGAATTCCATACTATATATGTGGATTATTGCCTGTTAAAAAAAATAAAATAGTTTTTAGTGCATTTGAGGGCGGAGGCTATTGTTGTAATCCTAAATATATTGCTGAAGAACTGATTTATAGGGAAAAAAAATCTAATAATTTTGCAATGTACGACATGTATTGGCTAGTTAATGATATATCTAAAGAATTTCCACCACAGATAAAGAAAATAAAAAATAATTTATGGAATAGAGCTTATCACTTGTCAACTGCTGGTATATGGATTGATAATGCAAGGAAGAATTATGGAACGCGTAAAAGAAAACAACAACACTATATACTTACATGGCATGGACCAGTTGGGTTTAAGCCAGTTGGTAGATTAAGAGGAAAGTTGTTTTCTAAAATAGCTGAAATAGTAAGTGCTGATGATGCAAAAAATGTAGATATATTATTATCTAATTCGGATTGGTGCTCTGAGATATGGAAAAATGCATTTTGGAATGAGCCAGTAAAAAAGACAGGTTCTCCAAGGTGTGATGTATTATTTAATGCTAGAGAAGAAAAAAGAAATAAAATTAGAAAAAAATATAATCTATCTTCTGATATTAAAATTGTAATGTGTGCTCCGACATTTAGGGGTGGAAGTCAAAGTAAAGAGCGTAAGGTATTTGCTGATATAGGAACAATAGATTTTGGAAGGCTGAAGTGTGCACTTGAAAAAAGATTTGGTGGTACATGGGTTGTTTTTGTCAGATTGCATCCACAATTAGCATTAAGAGGAATTTCTTATAACAATACTAAAGATGGAGTAATTGATGTTACGGATGTTGATGATATGTATGAATTGCTTGCAGCGACAGATGCTTTTGTTTCTGATTATTCAAGTGCTGCATTTGATGCATCATATATGAAAATTCCAGTTTTTCTTTATGTTGATGATCTTGAAGATTATGTAGCAGATAGAGGCAAATTGACATGGAATATGGACGAGATTCCATTTTTAATGTCAAAAAATAATGATGAATTAGAAAATAATATAAAAATATTTAATCAAGAAAGATATCTAGATAAGTTGGAAAAAATATTTAATAAAATGAAACTTTTGGAAGACGGAAAAGCAGCACAAAGAGTGGCAGATATCGTAGACGACTGGATATAAGAGGGAAATATTCATGATGAATTTAAAAAAAGATATAGAGGGAATCATAGCTAACACAGATTGTTTGTTTATATATGGAACAGGTATGTATGGACGTAACATATATAACATATTAAAAGAACTCGATATTAGAATTGATGCTTTTGTAGAAACAAAGCCTGAAAAAACAGAATTGTTTGGACTACCTATATATTCTGTTGATAATATTTTACAAAAAAACTGTTGTTTAGTGTTAGGATTAAACAGGCTTAATAGTAGTTTTGTTCAGAATATTTTACAAAATAAACATTTTAATATGGAAAATATTATATTTGGATACAAATATATTGATAATGGTGGGAATAGAAGCGGTTATGATGAGAATACACCAACGTTGGAAATAACAACAAGAATAGGATGCAAAGTTAATTGCAGATATTGTCCTCAGAAAAATCTTATATCAAATTACAGCAAAGAAACACGGGACAATATTCAGATGAGTATGGAGACGTTTATTGAATGTATTGATAAAATACCAGCAAAATGCAATGTTCTATTCTGTGGAATGGCTGAACCGCTACTTAACCCTGATTGTATAGAGATGATGAAGTATGCAATTTCAACAGGAAGAAAAGTGGATTTGTATACTACACTAGTTGGAATTGATGAAAAGCACCTCGATGAATTATTAAAGCTTCCAGTATCATTTGTTACATTACATGTTGCTGATAAATATGGCTATGCAAAGATAAAAAAAGATGATCAATATTATAGAATGGTTGAGAAAGTTATTAATTATATAAAGGATGATGGAACAGCATTTGTCAATATGTGTAATGCTCAAGCTGAGCCGGATGAGAAAGTGAAACAGATATGTGCAGGCAAATATGAAATAGTACATGAGTTACATGATAGAGCTGGAAATATTAATGATGATAATTTGATAAAAGCAACAAAAATTAGAAAAGGTAAAATATCATGTAGTTTATGTGGACAAGCTTTAAATCATAATATTTTACTTCCAGATGGAAGAGTTTTACTTTGCTGTATGGATTATGGAATGAAACATGTGCTTGGAAATCTTAAGGAACAATCCTATGAAGAAATAATGAATGGCAAAGAAATTAATAAAATAAAAGATGCTATTAATGGTGATGAAAGTATAGATGTTCTTTGTAGGCGATGTTCAAGTGCTACGGAAATATAGTATATTATTAGGAAGTTTAATTGATATGAATATTAATAATAAAAATGAATTATATGATTTTCTATTAAATAGTATGAATGATTTGTGTGTTAAGCAAGATTTAGCTCAAATACCACATATGAATTGTGTGGTTTTAATTGGTACTAATAGGGATGATTATATGAATGTGGTTATAGAACAAGTAACTAAAAATAATGCTAAAGCTGCTATAATTATTCTTGCAAAGGAATCAATGTTAAATAATATAAATATAAAATCACATTGTATAGAAACGATAATAACAGATGAAAAATATTCGAAAAATGACTATATCAAAATAAAACAAGTGCTTAAGTCAAAAAAGGTAGATGGCTTTTTCTTTAGAGGGCAGAACTATAATGAAGTCGGAAATAAAAATGTACTAGAGATTGCAAAATGTTTATATAACGATAATCATAATTTGAATGTATATGGTACGAATATGGATGGTGATATATATAAATATAAAAATATAAAAATTTACATGGATGGATTGTATTTATATGAAAAAATGAATGATTATATAGATGAGGTGTTAGGAATTTTATGAATATAGGAATATTACCATTTAGAAGAGAAAAACGCATAGATGGAATTAATAGATTGACATATGGAATACTTGATGAGTTAATAAATATTGATAAAAATAATAATTATTCATATGTAGGGGATGGTAAATGGTTAGGTATAGACTTACAAGAAAATATAGTAATGGCAGATTCATGGAATATTATTAATTTGAATGCTTTTATGATAAATAACAATTATAATATTATTCATTCTTATTTTTATTCATATTATTTTAATTCAAAGTTTTCATGTGCAAGAATTTTGACTATACATGATTTGATGCCAAGAATGAAAATGTATTTTGGTGAGAATTGGTCAAGATCTGTTCATTGGATGGATACGATAATTGCGGATTCAGAATATACTAAAGGTGATATAATAAATTCATATAATGTTAGTCCTGATAATATTAAGGTTGTATATCCAGGATTGTTTAAATCAGATATTAAAGGTAACAGTGAAACGGGTGATAGAATTAGAAAAATAGTAGAGAAACCATATATAATGACAGTTTCAACATTAAGAGCATATAAGAATATATTAGGACTGGTGAAAGCATTTTGTATGTTTAAAGAATTGAATGCAAATAGTGATATTAATTTAATAATTGTGGGAAATAACAATAAAAGTAATGGTGTAATAAAAGAAATTATGAGTTTTTGTGGAGAGCGTAAGGATATTATTTTTACAGGATATGTTACGGATGGTGAACTAGCTTATTTATATAGGAATTCTTTAGCTACTGGTTTTGTCTCTTTTTATGAAGGATTTGGACTTCCTGTATTAGAATCTTTGTCATTTGGAAAAACTGTTATTTGCTCTGATCGAACATCACTACCAGAGGTTGGTGGAGATGCTGTTGAATACTGTAATCCATATGATATTGAATCCATTGAAAATGCAATAGAAAAAGTTGTTTTGAATGATAATTACAGACGAGAGTTAGAAAAGAAAGCATTAATTCAGGCAGCAAAGTTTTCTTATAATAAAGCAGCAGAAGAAACATTGAAAATATATAGTATGTTTAAATAATACAATGAGTTTGATGGAGTTTCAATAAATGATAGATGTAGTAGTATTTGGAACAGGAAAATATTTACAAAAAAATAAGAAATATTTAGAAAATAAAAAAA
>ERZ791859.1149-NODE-1149-length-12812-cov-3.284942_pt1 | contig 12812 bp, 9 predicted proteins | sample MGYA00509943_ERZ791859 | MGnify/ENA primary metagenome ERZ791859 (study PRJEB30046, sample SAMN00792065) | human gut metagenome | study: EMG produced TPA metagenomics assembly of the A metagenome-wide association study of gut microbiota in type 2... | reverse complement strand
CGACGGCACTTACTGCGCCGCCCAGCTCGGCACGACTGCGCCCGATTCGTCCGACCTCTCCGTAACAAAGAACTACGACACCGTCTGGGCGCTGTGCTTCAACTGCGCCGACGCGCCGCTCTCCAATGTGTCGCTGCGCCGCGCGCTCTGCACGGCGGTCGACTATAACTCGCTGACGCTCGAAAGCGAGGATATGCAAAAAACTTATTCTGTAATCCCGCCCGCCTGCTCTGTCGGCGAGGGAGCGGATCTTGGCAGCGAGCCCGTCAGCATTCTCGGCTACGACATGAACAGATCCGCCGGATACTGGGCTCAGGCGCAGAAAGATCTCACGGGCAAACTGAGCCTTGAGATAATCTGCCTGCCCGAGCACGAAAACGCCATGCGACGCATGATACAGGGCTGGCAGAAAGTGTTCGGTCTGAGCGTCAATTTTACAGTCACTGCGCTCGACAGCGCGACTCTTTCCTCGCGTGTGCAGGACGGCGACTATCAGATAGCCCTGACCTCCATGTCCGCGGGCATAACGGACGCTGCAGGTTTCCTTTCGACGCTCACCTCGCAGGGGACGAATAATATAGTCAGACTCAGCGACGCGCAGTTTGACGCATCCGTCAAAAACCTCAAGGCGCTGAGCGGCTCTGAGCTCGTCAAGGCTTGCCGCAGCGCGGAGGGCAGACTGCTCTCGCTCGGCGCGGTGCTCCCGATGTTCATAACCCCGAGCTATTTTGCAACGGCGAAGGGCGTCAACGGCCTGAGCGTTGACCCCGAAAGCTCGGCGGTCGATTTTGTTTTCGTAACGGCGAAGGACTGACAAGATGAAAAAGGAAAACAGACTCAGATATATACTCCCCGAAAATCGGACGGTGCGCATCGTGCTCGCCGTCTTTTTCTGGTTATTGGCGGCGGCGTGCGCCGGATGCATATTCTGGCTTTCGAGCCGTGACGGCAACCAGTCAAAGGACATGAGCGACAATGTACGCGGAATTTTAGCCAAAATTCTCGGCTCGCCGCTCGGCAGCTTCATTGTGCGAAAACTCGCGCATTTCTTTGAATATGCGGCGCTCGGATTTCTTATCGGCTGCGCGCTTTTCCTCAGCCGCAGGCGTTTTTCGCCCGTTATCTCCGTCATTTGCAGTGCCCTTTATTCAGTCAGCGACGAGATACACCAGTATTTCGTCCCCGGACGAGCATGCCGCATTTTCGATGTCGGAGTCGACACCCTCGGCGCGCTGACGGGTACACTTATCCTCACGCTCATAATTCTTATAGTAAACTCAATCGCAATGCGCAGAAAGGAAAAATATTCCGCGTAAATTTTTAGCATTTCTATTGTCGTTTTATAACAGTATATGATATAATAAAGTTTATATAGAGACTTTTTGGCTGAGAGGTATATTCAATGGATCATAAAGAGGGGCTCATAGTCGGGCGTAACGCAGTGCTTCAGGCTCTCGAAAGCGGCAGAACGATAGACAGCGTGACCGTTGCTCAGGGTCAGCGCGGCGGACAGGCAGGCAGAATAATCGACATCTGCCGCGAGCGCAAGATCCCCGTCAAATTTGCCGATCAGCGCAGGCTCGATCGCCTCTGCGACGGCGCGGCGCATCAGGGCGTTGCGGCATTTGCCGCAGCTCACGAATACGCCGAGATGGACGATATTTTTGCCCTCGCCGAGAGCAGGAACGAAAGCCCGTTCATAGTCGTGTGTGACTCACTTGAAGACCCGCACAACCTCGGCGCTATCCTCAGAAGCGCGGAGGCAGCCGGAGTTCACGGGGTAATTATCCCGAAGCGCAACTCCGTGACCCTCAACTACACAGTCGCGAAGACCTCGGCGGGCGCTATTGAATATGTCCCCGTAGTAAAGGTCGCGAACCTCCCCGCCGCCATAGACGAGCTCAAATCGCGCGGCGTCTGGATATTCGGCGCGGACATGGACGGCACGGATTACACCGCCCTCGACTACAGCGGCAGCATCGCTCTCGTCATCGGCTCCGAGGGCAAGGGCATAGGCCGCCTCGTGCGCGAAAAATGCGACTTCATCGCCTCCCTGCCGATGCGCGGCAAGATAAATTCTCTCAACGCCTCCGTCGCGGCGGGAATCCTCATGTTCGAAGCGGCGAAACACAGAAACTGACTTTTATCCGATTTTTTCAGCATATAAGCATATATAAATTGGGGTGAGATGAGTGGAAAACAAACCTTCCGATAAGCGGAGCAACATGCCGCTTGACAAAGTTCTCTACCAAGTGGCGAAGATTGAACACGACAGCGGCGAACCGGACAAGATCTGGAAAATAACCGACATAGACGATCTGATCGCGAGCACGGACGCCGATTCCACAGCACTTGACTACGATGACGACGATGAGCTTCTGATGAGCATCGCCTACTATAAAAACAGATACTCTGACGATGACATATCGTCGGAGTATGAGACTATATATACAGACCCGAAAGAGCCGGAATCCGAGCCCGAGGAAGAGCCCAAGCCGGAAGAAGCCGAACCCGAAAATCCGGCGGACGAACCGGAGGCTTCGGCAGAAGCAGAAACCGAAGAGCCTGCCGAGCCCGAAGAATCAGACGAGGCGGAGCAGACCGTCGAAAACAAAGAACCTGTAAGCGAAGTGTCTTTTGCGAAGCCCGAAGAGACGGAATCAGCCGGCAAATCATATTTTACAGAACCCGAAAGCGAAGCGGCAACAGAAGCTCCCGCAGAGCCGGAAGAAGCCGAAGCGGCGCAGGAGTCTGCCGACGAAATTGAGCCGGAAGCCGAGGAAGTTAAGGCTGAAAAAGTTCCCGCCGATGAGAGCGAGGATATATACTCCGATTCAAAATTCGAGCTGTCTGTTGTGAAAGCCGACGGCGAAGATGATGATATACAGGAATCGGAACCTAAAGATGAAGTTGACACGGACGAATCAAATAAAACCGATGAGTCCGACAACAGCGATAACATTCTGACGCTCCACGGCGAGGAAGAAGAATCCGAGGACGAGGATGAAGCCGAGAAAAAGCCGACGGTAGAGGAGCTTTTCGGTGCGCCCGCTTCGAGATATTTCGGCGAGCCGACAGAAGAGCCGGAGGAGGACTCCGAGCGTGAGAGCCGCGCCATACCCGGCCTGTTCGGCGACACAGTCGTGTTCGGTCCGATGAAATCCCTTTCCGAGCCGACGCAGAATAAACCCGACGACGAATATAAAACAAAGCTCATGACCGCGATAGGCTCGGCAAAAGCGCCGCAGAGCGCCGAGACGATAGAGAAGCCCGGCGTTATCTTAAAGCGCGGTCCGCTCTCCGAGACATCGGGGCTCGAGCCCCTGCCGCAGGTCATTCCCGCCGAAGAATTTGTCGGCTCGGGGGACGATAAGCCCGCGTCGATAGAGGATCAGCCTTTCACTAATCCCGCCGCCGGCAATCAGCCGGAGGAGGAGCAGATGATGCTCAGCGGCTTCGGCGAAGAGCCGGAGACTGAAAAAATAGACGAAGACGAGCTTCGCAGCGAGCTCGACAAAAAGAGGGCGGAGAAGAAGAAAAAGTTCGTTCTGCTCGGCGGACTCGGCGACGAAGAGCCGCAGGAGGACGAAAATCTGCCCGAAGAGAAAGAGGACGAGCCGGAGGAGCAGCACGAGAAAAAGAAAAAGCACTCCGAGAAAGCTCCCCTCGAATACGAGAAACCCGAACAGCGCGGCAGAGTCTATAACAGCCTCAAGAACGCCGCATCGCAGTTCAAGACCTCGGTTATCGGTCTGTGCGTGCTCGAAGGCGTGTCGCTGCTTCTGCTGCTCATACCGAAAATTCTCGAGTGGGCGGCGATAGACGCGCCCGCGTTCGACCGCGGAGGTGCGGGACTCGCGGCGGCTAATATAGTGCTTCTGCTCGCGTCGTTCTATCTCGCGTTCCCGAATATTTTATCCGGCGTAAAAGCGCTTGCAAACGGCCGCGTGACCGGCGGCGCAGTCGGCGGGCTGACATTTATACTCGCCCTCGTCCAGACGATACTCTCGTTCTTCAACAAATCACCCGAGGGCGCTTCGGGCATGTTCTACTGCGCGGCGGCGATATTCGCCCTGCTCATGACCGCCGAAAACAGCAGCCGCGGCACGGCGCGCGTGATGCAGAATTTCCTCTTCTGCACCGCAAAACGCAAATCAGGGCTCTACGGCATAAGGGCTATAGAGAGCGAGAAAGACGCATTTGAAGTCGGACGCGCGCTCAAGATGGGCAACCCGGACATTTTATATTCCGGCAGGGTTGAATTCCCCGCCGACTTCATCAAAAATTCCGAAGCCAACTCCCCTGCGGACAGCTGCATAAAGCGCAGCCTGATAATCTCTTCAGCCGTCTCCGTGCTGCTCGCGGTTATATCGGGCATAATAACAAAAGATATCTTCCAGGCGTTCGGCGTGCTCACCGGCGCGTTCTGCCTGACTTCGCCCTGCGCTATTGAACTCGCGCTGATGATTCCGCTCTATCTTGAGAACAGGAAGCTCAACTCAGAGGGCGGCATGATAGCGGGCTACGACGCGGCTCTCGAATGTTCCGAGGCGGTCGCCGCCTCCGTTGACAGCGCCGATCTCTTCGACCGCGCGGCGTGCGAGATGCACGGAATGAAGGACTTCCACACCGTGCGCATAGACGACGTTCTGCTCTACGCAGTCGCTATAGTGCTCAAATCCGGCGGTCCGCTCACAGATGTCTTCAACCGCATTATCGGCGGCTCGACCGAGCTTCTGCCGCCCGTGCGCGACATGATATACGAAGACAGACTCGGTCTCTCCGCGACAATATATAATCAGCGCGTGCTGCTCGGCAACCGCAATCTGCTCACGCACCACAATATTGAAGTGCCGCTCAAGTCCGAGGAGGACAAGGTAAAGCGCAACGGGCGCAAGATTCTCTACATAGCCATCGACTCGCAGGTCGCGGCGATGTTCGTTTTCAACTACGCCGAGGACGCATCGCTCAAGGATTCGATAAACGAGATGGCGGACAACGGCTTTAGCCTTGTCGTTCGCACGGACGACCCGAATGTGACCGACGAGCTCATCGCCGCCCGCTTCGGCATAGCGCAGAAAGATATCAAAATGACGCTCTCCCACGGCGCGCGCATATTCAGCGCATACCGCGACAGCGTTGTTGATTCAGCCCCCGCAAAGGTCATGCACGACGGCTCCGCCCGATCTTACTTCAAGAGCATCGCGGCGTGCGGCAGGCTCGCAAACTTTGCTTCGCGCTGGGCAGTGTTCGCCCTTATCGTGCAGGCGGTCGTGGCGGCGGGTGCGATACTCTGCGTCGCGCTGAAGGCGTTCGCGTTTGTGTCGCCCCTGACGGCGGTTATAGTTCAGGCCGCGATAGTGGCTTTCAGCGTAATACTGGAAAAATTCAAAAGATAAATATACTACCCTGTAACATCTAAAAGTCTACATCCGGTTGAAGGATGAAAACGCAGGCAGGCTGCCGCCTGTCAAGTTTGAAGACGCAGTTAAACGCAATCAGATGACGCAATGCTTGTAAAGTTTTAGGTGTTGCAGGGTAGCAGGGGCTGCGCTGAGAATGCGACAGCCCCTTTCTGAAAGGATAAGCGGATATGCAGGAAAAATCAGTCAAGGCAAAAATTGATTTAAAAGGCAAGACCGTGCTCGTGACGGGCGCGGCGGGATTCATCGGCTCTTTTCTCTCGGAGCGTCTGCTCTCGGACTTTGAAGATATCCGCGTCATCGGCTTCGACAGCGTCAACGACTACTATGATATCCGCCTGAAAGAGTCGCGGCTCGAAAAGCTTCAAAAGCACGAAAATTTTATTTTTATTAAAGCTAACCTCGCGGACAAAGACAAAGTGAATGAAGTGTTCTGCAAATACTCGCCGCAGATAGTTGTCAACCTCGCGGCGCAGGCGGGGGTGCGCTATTCGATAACGAATCCCGACGCCTATATCGAATCGAATATAATCGGCTTTTATAATATTCTCGAAGCCTGCCGCCACTCATACGACGACAGTGCAACACCCGTCGAGCATCTTGTATACGCTTCGAGCTCGTCGGTCTACGGCAGCAACAAAAAAGTGCCCTACAGCACCGACGACAAAGTTGACAACCCCGTCAGCCTCTACGCCGCAACGAAAAAATCCGACGAGCTGATGGCTCACGCCTATTCGAAGCTCTATAATATCCCCTCGACGGGACTCCGCTTCTTCACGGTCTACGGACCCGCAGGCCGCCCGGACATGGCATATTTTGGCTTCACCAACAAGCTTCTGCGCGGCGAGACGATACGCATTTTCAACTACGGCAACTGCAAGCGCGACTTCACATACATCGACGATATAGTCGAGGGCGTTGTGCGCGTCATGCAGGGCGCGCCTGAGCGCAAAGACGGTGAAGACGGTCTGCCCGTTCCGCCGTATGCGGTCTACAATATAGGCAACCAGAACCCCGAAAACCTGCTCGACTTCGTCGACATTCTCCAGCAGGAGCTTATCGCCGCGGGAGTTCTGCCGAACGATTACGACTTCGAGGCGCACAAGCAGCTCGTCCCGATGCAGCCCGGCGATGTCCCCGTGACCTATGCGGACACGACCCCGCTCGAGCGCGACTACGGCTATAAGCCCTCGACAGATCTCAGAACCGGGCTTCGCAATTTTGCCCGCTGGTACAAAGACTTTTACAAGATTTGAATAGCATATATTATATATTATATAATGTATGTCTTTCGGGTCAAAGATGTGGACGAAAGACAAATTAAGATTTGTATTATTTGGAGGCTCGATTATAAAAATTATTTGAGTCGCTCACTTTACCATGATTCAAATGATAGCCCGCTCCCCATTCATTTCGTGCCTTGACTCGAAATGTTTCAACAAAAAAATCCTACCCGATGCTGCTGCGCGGGTAGGATTTCTGTTATATTCACTCTCTGATATCAATCCGGATTATGTTCATAGAAATAGTCATACGCCTCTTCGTAGTCCTCGAAGTCGTCGTAATAATAGTCGTAAAAGTCCTCGGGGTCATTGAAGTCGCGAGCGTTATACGGATCGTCGTCATAGTAGGCTTTTTTCGTGGTAGCCACCGGGCGGTTTCCGGAGGGTCTATACGAGCCGCCGGAGGATGAACCACCGGAAGAAGAGGTCTGCTTCGGCACGGTCTCATATTCCGGATAATGCCACACGCTTTCCACGGCACCGTTTCTCACATCTGCCGCATAATATGCGTATAACCAAGCAGAATACTCCGACTGCTTTGCGTAATAGGGGATCTTCCAATAATATTCATGATACCCCTCGCGGCGGGCAACTGTCTGATCGTAGAACTTTGAATATTTGAGCGGGTCATAGTTGACGGCAGTCGCCTTGCCGAGCTTTGTCGAATTTATCAGCTCCTCCGGCATTCCCTCATATGGCAGAATCTCCGAGACGGGGGTTATCCCCTTGTCGGTTTTTATCCCGAGAAAGTGAATCTCTCTGCCGTCATTGACCGATATCAGGTTTTGTCTGCTGATGTAGGCACTGTAGTTTATTTCATGCTCCTCGCCCGACCCCGTCACATACTCGCCGACATAATATGTATGCAGGGAGATATGGATAAACGGGTAGTCGGACTTCACGCCGTCGAGCTCGTCGAGAAAATAATAGAACTTCTTCCAGTCCTTTATTTTTTCGGGCGGGTCTAATTTCAGCGATACTTCAATTTCATATTTTATCGGGTCCTCGGTTTCGTCGTAGATGTATTTGTTGCTGTACGGCTCATGAATAACTGATTTGACCGTCAGTTGCGCGTTGACCTTGTGCTTTTTGCAGACGGCGGCAAATGCTTCTCTGAGCCTCAATTGCTCGGCGTCCGCCGTATCGTGTCGGTACAGGCTCTCGTCGGCCTCGCTCTGCCGGCGTGATTCGTCCTCGCGGGCGGCATTTATTACGTTTCTCGCGAAAAGCCCCAGCGTGACAATCAAAATAAGCGCGCATATTATGCTGACAACTATCTCCGCCGTATTCGGCTTGTTCTTGGTCTGTTCGCTCATGTCCTCCCTCCTTATAGCTCTGCAAACCCGGGATTATTTCTTCTTTCTGCCCTTTTTCTCAGTATATTCATTGCCCTTGACTCCGGGATTGACGAGCTTGAGCTTGCGTCTCTGGCGGCGCTTGTAGTTTTCATAGATGAACAGCGCAATATAACCGACAACGAGAATGGCGACTATCGATGCGATAATTTTAAATACAGTGCTCGAAGCGACTTTCTTTATCGTTGCGCCTATGAACAGCAGAACATTTCTCGACACATCCTCGGACGCGACGAGCTTTATCCGCGCTATCTCCTCGCCGGCATAGAGCACACGAGCCTCGCATATCTCCTGACCCTTTTTGACCGGCGCGTCAACACTTTTAGGCACGGTCTCGGGCACGGGCTCAATAAGCACGCTTCCGGCGTCAGCCCCCGTCGGGACGAGAGCCAGCACTTCTTCGCCCGGAACGAGCGAAATATGATCGGTTCTGAATGAGAGTTTGAGCGGAACTTCGGTTATTATCTGAGTCGGGCTCGCTATCGACTTTAATTCGATGTGGTTGAACACCCAGTTGAACATCCTGCGGCAGTCGACAAATGCGCAGTTTTCGAGCGGCTCATCGTCGTCGATATTCTGCATCGGCGCGTTCATTATCACGCACAGATAGTTGTAGCCGTTGCCGGTGCCCTTTGATATGACGCAGCGTCCGGCGTTGTCGGTCGAGCCGGTCTTGATACCCACAGCGTAGGGCGAATAATAGTCGGCATATGCCTTGTTCATGAGATTATTCGTGTTGCGCAGGGTGCGCTCCTCGCTCTTGTTTGTTGCGGGGACTTTATATATTGTAGTCGAAGTTATCTCCGAGAAATAAGGCAGGGTCAGCGCGTGCTTTGTTATCGTCATCAAGTCACGCGCGGTGGTGTAGTGGTTCGGGTCGTCGAGCCCGTGGACATTCGCAAAGTGCGTATTCTTGCAGCCGAGAGCCGCCGCCTTGTCATTCATCATCTTGACAAAGCCTTCGATAGATCCGCCGACATGCATCGCGAGGACATTCGCCGCGTCGTTGCCGCTTCGCACGAGCAGGCAGTAGAGCAGATTCTTTATGCTCATCTTCTCGCCCGGCTCAAGCCCGACTATCGAGCTTCCTGTGCCGTCGAGCAGGTGGATAGCCTCGTAGCTCGCCTCGACTTCTTCATCGAGATTCTTGCAGTTTTCGAGCACGACGGTGGCGGTCATTATTTTAGTCAGTGATGCGGGAGCCGCCTGCTTGTCCGCGTCTTTTTCAAAAATGACCGTGTCGTTGTCGAGGTTGACGAGCAGATAAATCTGGGCATAAATAGGATTATCTCCGCTGTCTGTCAAACTTTTCTCGTATACCGCGTTATAATTAGCGTAGGCAGGCATGGTGCAGAGCACCGACGCGATAAGAATAAAACAAAATAAAATTTTTATGAGTTTTTTCATAGACAGTCACCGCCGAATGTTGTATTATATATATAAACGATAGAAGACAACTTTGTCCTGACACTAATTGATTATACCAGTTTCAGGCTGTAAAATAAAGTAATAAAACGGATTTTGTTTATCAGGGGGATTAAAAATCATGCTTTATGTTACGGGAGACACCCACGGAGATTACGAGCGATTCACATCTTCCGCGCTCAAAAAACTGAAAAAGGGCGACACGCTCTTCATCTGCGGCGATTTTGGATTCATCTGGGACGGCTCGAAGAACGAAGAGAAGATGCTCAAAAAGATAGGCAAGCTCAAATACAACGTCTGCTTTATCGACGGCACGCACGAGAATTTCGAAAGACTCAGGAGCTACGAGGTCTCGGAGTTCAAGGGCGGAAAAGTCCATCACATCACCGGGAACCTCTATCATCTCATGCGCGGTCAGACTTACGACTTCGACGGCGTGAGCGTCTTTGCCATGGGCGGCGGCGAGAGCCCGGATATAGATATCCGCTCCGATCTCAACTCCTGGTCGGGCGACGAGATACCCACCGAAGCGGAGCTGACCGAGGGCGCGCAGAATCTAAAGAGGCTCGGCAACAAAGTTGATATTATAATCACCCACGAGCCGCCGATGAAGATAAAAGGCTTCCTCAGGCTCAAGGACAAGGAGCCCGTGCGCGTGACGGGACTCAATACATATTTCGAGGAACTCGGCGCGGCATGCGAATACAAGCACTGGTTCTTCGGCTCGATGCATATTGACAAGTTCATCTCCTCGTCCCACATCGCAGTGTTCCAGCACATAATCAACGCAGAGACCTGCGAGATTGCAAAATAAATATCTTATTCAAAAGCTCCCGGAAAATTTCCGGGAGCTTTTTTATATTTTTTTACTTCGTACCCAAAAATGGGCGGTTCGTACCGCACGCACATAAAGCATATTTAAGAAAAATGTGTTATGATATATGCGAATAAAAAGGAGGGCAAGAAATGAATATTAAAAGAACCATTGCGGCTATCCTCGCTTTTCTCGCGCTGGCTACCTTCGCGGGATGCAAGGGAGAGAAGGAAGACAATTCGACTTCAACCTCGGCAGGAGCTGCCGGTGCCCAAGCATCTGAGGCAGAAAATGGAAGTGAGGCGGCCGAGAGTGCTTCAACCTCGCAGGCGGTCACTGCCGAAGAGAGCAAATATCCCCAATACTATATTGATATGTCCGGGGTTAATTGGAATCACTGGACGCTTCACAAAGAAAGAGATTTGTCCTATTTTGAGAAAACCCCTAAAGATATCTCAATCTTAAACAATGATTTTGATTTTGACGACCGTGGGAACCTCGTTCTCACAATTGCATATGAAGACGACAACCGAGAAAACTGCAACGGCTCTGTAGGCTGCAAATACACATACAACAGCGACGGCACTATAAAGCGCGCGGATTTTACCGATGGCTATGCTACAAGCGAATCATATGAATATGACTCTGCGAAGCGCCTTGTCAAGACGGTTTCCGTGAGCCGAGACAAGGCGTATGAGCCCAAGACGACCTATTATACTTACAACTCCGCAGGTCTGCTCACCTCGGAAAAGTGCTATTCCGGCGGCAAAAAGCTTATTGATAGCAAGGATTTCAAGTATAATACCGACAAAAAAATTACCGAATGCACCATAAGTGTAAGCAAAAACGAAACGCAGGGTATAACCACATACGAATATGACAGACAGGGAAACTGCTTGATTGAAAAGCATTTTGATTTAAATCGCAAAGCTACCGGCAACAAAGAATTCAAATATGACAAGAACGGATTTGTAATATACCAAAAGGAAACAAATCTTAAATCCAATGAAATCGCCGAGATTTATTACACCCTTGACAAATATGAAAATCCGACCGCAGTAAAGGTGTATTTGACAACGGGCGGCAAAAAGGATTTGAAATACGAACACAGATATTCATATGATTACGGCAAGTCCGAAATCAAAGTGACCGGCAAAATCATCACCTATGATTCAGACGGCACGCTCATCCTCGACGGCACCAGAATTTATAAATACCACGAGACCAAGCCTACCGAGATGTACTTTGCAAATCTCGTTTCAGAATTCAGCTGCAACTATGGATTCTTCGCCGATTGAAGCCTGCAATCTATCGGCATGGCAAAAGAAATATATCGCGGCAGGCAGTATTAAACCGGAGGACAAAAACATGAAATTAAAAAGGCTCGCTGCGGCAATTCTCGCGGCGGCAATGATTGCAGCGGTATTTGCCGGATGCAGCAGCAAAAAGCCCGAAGCAACGGAAACGTTCGGCGCGATAGTCGGAACCGAGGACGAAAAGTATTCGAAATATTTTCTCGGCATCGGCCACCCGAACTGGAACCGTTGGAACTGGACATCGGAAAAAGATAACCCCCGGAATAACGGAATCCGCGGGATAGACGATCTCCTCGACTGGGAATATTCAAAATATCAGATGCGATACGACAATGCAGGTAATCTTCTGAAAGTAGATGATTATTCTATAAAATTTTTTCTGTGCTTCCCGTTTGATGTGGAGAGTGAGGGCGTCGTAACGGAATATCAATACGACAACGACGGGCATATACGTTCTGTGCGCTTTCGCGGCCAATGGCCCCATAGAAGATACATGACATGTGAGCGCGACGACCGGGGCCGCATCTCAAAAACTGTTATTAAATATTCGTCCAACTCAATTATCACTCTATATGTCTACGACGACGCGGGAAACATAGTCGAAGAGAACAGCATTTGTGCTAACAGCTATTTCTTCGAGTCTACTTTGAATTACAGAATAAAAACCGTGTATACATATGACGAAAACGGCTGTCTCATCCGTTCGATGAGCACTAAATATGACCGGGACGAAAATTTTGAAAACAGCACTGAACGCGAATTTGATCCGCAGACCGGCGCGCGCACAAAGGAAACAAAAACATATATCAGCGGCGTCGAGGAATGCACTTACGAAAATGACAAGTACGGAAATCCCACGACTATAAAAACATGCCGTATTAAGAAATCCGATGATGGCACCGAAGATAAAGAATACTATCCGGAAATCAACATCGAATATACTTATGAAGAGAATAAAATTACGGCAACAGAAGACTCGGGCGTCCGTACATATGAACATTTCGGATCACGCCGGCTGGACGACGTATTATACTGAGACAACGGGGGGGATGTGGTGATTTTAATGAAAGCAAAAAGAATCCTTGCGGCGGTGCTGGCGCTGCTCATGCTTGTTTCGTTTGCCGGCTGCAAGAAAAGCAAAAGTAAAAAGAGAGGCAACTTCGTCTCCGGCGAGGTTTCGCAGCGGTATTCCGACG
>ERZ791859.1147-NODE-1147-length-12831-cov-3.593143_pt1 | contig 12831 bp, 12 predicted proteins | sample MGYA00509943_ERZ791859 | MGnify/ENA primary metagenome ERZ791859 (study PRJEB30046, sample SAMN00792065) | human gut metagenome | study: EMG produced TPA metagenomics assembly of the A metagenome-wide association study of gut microbiota in type 2... | reverse complement strand
AAAAAGGAGGAATGCAGATATGGTTGAACGAAAAGAATATCTTGACCAGCTTTGGGCATGGAAAGACGAGCAGCAGATCAAAGTCGTGACCGGAATCCGTCGCTGTGGAAAATCTGTACTTCTGGAACAGTATCAGCAGAGACTCTTAGCGAATGGAGTCACACCGGAACAGATTATCTCTATCAATTTTGAAAATCTGGATTACGAACCTTTAAAAGATTATATGAAGCTGTACAACTACCTCAAAGAACGTCTGTGTGCTGATAAGATGACGTACATCTTTTTGGATGAGGTTCAGGAAGTTCCATCATTCGAGAAAGTGGTTGACAGTCTTTATATCAGAGACCATGTGGATGTTTATATCACAGGCTCCAATGCATATATGCTGTCAAGCGAGCTTGCAACGCTTTTGTCAGGGAGGTACACAGAGATTAAGATGCTGCCGCTTTCTTTCCGTGAGTATATGGCGGTGACAGGTATGGCAAAAGAGGAAGCTTTTGCGGAGTTTATGAAAACTGGTGGAATTCCGTATGTGGCAGTAATGAACCGCACGGATGAAAAAATAGAACAGTATTTGGAGGGAATCTACAATACCGTTATTGTAAAAGATATTGAGCAGCGTCAGGCAAGAAGGAAAAAAGAGGGCGGAAAACGAAAAATTACAGACATTGCGTTACTAAAGACAATTGCCAGGTATCTGGCAAGCGTTATTGGCAGTCCGGTGTCAATGAAAAGTATAACCGACTATCTGACCTCAGCCGGCAGAAAAGTATCTCAAAACACAGTCAGCGATTATGTTGAAGCCCTGACAGAGTCTTTCATTTTTTATCCTGTGGAGCGGTTTGACATTGTGGGAAAGCAGCTCTTAAAGGTCAACAATAAGTTTTACATGGTAGATATGGGAATCAGAAACCACATTCTTCCGAGAAAGCGATATGATCTTGGATTTACCATTGAGAACATTGTGTATCTTGAACTTTCACGAAGGGGCGGCAAAGTCAACATCGGTAAATATGGTTCTACTGAGGTTGACTTTGTGACACAGAAGGAAGGCGTGCTTACCTATTATCAGGTAACTGCTGATATGACGGCGGAAGAAACCTTTGAGAGAGAGATGAGACCGTTGAGGAGCATTCAGGATAATTATGAAAAGATTGTCCTGACATTGGATCGATTTTCACTCGGAAATTACGATGGTATAAAAGTTGTGAATGTCATCGACTGGCTTTTGGGATGAGGAATCTGCATATGAGTGATGTGGAAATTAGCCCAAAAAATCTTGCAAAAAGTGTGACCGTGGAGTAACTCAAAATAAAATATTTGATTTGTCTATTGTAAATTGACTGCTTGTATGGTATTCTAAATACAAGCAGTCGTTTCTTTGTATATAAATCTATTAAATTCTATTTATTCTTTAATTTCAAACTTCGCTGCTTAAATCACAAAACAATTGAATAGCAGGGAGGTTGAGATAGAGAAAACATGTTGAACAGATGCGGATTTTTATTATGAATAAATGCGCATACATGTTTGACAGTTTCTTCATACGGTCTCCCTGAAAGGAGGAACGTATGACAAGAAAGACACAAAGCATGCAGAGGCGGAAGCTGTTTACGGAAGAAGAGCAGAGGCAGGATGGGGTGGCCGTAGCAGGAACCTCAGGACAGGTTGGAATGCCTGCAGCAGGAGTATCTCGGCAGGATGATATGTCTATAGCATCTCCGAACATTGATTTTGCCCACATCGGGATCACCGATGACCGGATGTTTGGCACGGTATTCCAAAACGAAGAAGAATGCAGGGAACTGCTGCAACGGATACTGGGTATCCACATCAGGGAGATTCATGTGATAGCACAGATGCCGATAGAGGGAAGCTTTTTGGGGAAAGGCTCCCGCTTAGATATTTATGCCAAAGACGAGGACGGCAATGTTTACGATATTGAAATGCAGACCACTATGCAGAAAATACTGCCGTTACGGAGCCGCTATTATCACAGTGAGATGGACAGTTACCAGATAAAGAAGGGCCAGCCGTATGACAAACTGAAGAAATCCATTGTGATTTTCATCTGCACATTTGATTTCTTTGGGGATGATCGCAGTGTTTACACCTTTGAAAATATCTGCCTGGAAAATGCAGAAATAAAACTGAAGGATAAGTGCAGCACGATTTTTGTAAATATAGGAGGAAAGCGTGATGGGCTTTCAGAAGACTTAACAAAACTGCTCGATTATTTTAAGACGGGAACCCCGATGGATGCCTACACGCAGGGCTTACAGGAAGAGGTGGAGGAAGCACGCTATGACGACGAATGGAGGACGAACTATATGACATTCGAAATGATGATGGAGGAAAAGAAGCAGGAAGGCCGGGCAGAGGGACGCGAGGAAGGTGAAGCTATCGGAGAACTCAAAAGTATAATTGCTCTTGTCATCAAAAAGATGCAGAGAGGCAAGTTCCTGGAAGAAACTGCAGAGGAGCTGGAAGAAGATGTTGCGGTAATAGCTCCCATCTACGAAGCAGTAAAGGAAGCTGCCCCGGAGTATGATGTGGAGGAGATTTACCGGAAAGTCCGGAGCAAAGAGGGGCAGATGATACCGAAAGAGAGACAGCTATGAACAACACGTATTCTTTATTCTTACGTCAATCCTATCTGGATGCGTGGGAAGATTATAAACGCACCATGAACCGTACGGACTTTCCCGTATGGGACTATGTGATTTTGACAGCATCCAATGAAGCACAGGCGGAAAGCTACCGCAGACAGATTGCACTTCGCGTGAGCAAAGGGCTTTTAACGGACAGAAGTCATTATGCGGTATTGCCGGACCCGGACGGTCTTCGTGTGGGCAGCGGCGGTGCGACCTTAAATGTCCTGCGGTATATCAGGCAGCAGAGCGATACGTTTGAAGGAAAACGGATTTTATGCATACATTCGGGAGGCGACAGCAAACGTGTGCCGCAGTACAGCGCGTTGGGAAAATTGTTTTCGCCTGTTCCGCGGGAGCTTCCCAATGGTAAACGTTCTACACTCTTTGATGAATTTATGATTGGTATGAGCGGTGTTCCGGCAAGGATGAAGGACGGTATGCTGGTGCTGTCCGGAGATGTGCTGCTTTTGTTCAATCCATTGCAGATTGATGCGCCGGCTTCCGGAGCGGCCGCCATTTCTTTTAAGGAGGACGTGGAAACCGGAAAAGACCATGGTGTATTTCACATGGACGCAGAAGGGAATGTAGGTGAATTTCTGCACAAGCAGACGGTAGAAACCCTGCAAAATCACGGAGCGGTAAATGAACGCAGGAAAGTAGATATTGATACCGGAGCGGTACTTTTCAGTGCGGATATGCTGCGGGATTTGTATGGGCTGGTGGATACGGAGGAGAAGTTTTCCGTGTATGTGAATGAGAAAGCAAGACTTTCCTTTTACGGTGACTTTTTATACCCGCTGGCAAGTCATGCTACCCTGGAGCAGTTTTACCGGGAAAAACCGGAGGGCAGTTTTACACAGGAACTCCATGACTGCAGAACGGTTCTCTGGCAGGTATTGCATAAATACGGTATGCGTCTACTACGCCTTTCTCCGGCGGCGTTCATACATTTCGGTACTACGCTGGAGCTGCGGGAGCTTATGACAAAGGAAGTGGAGCAATTTTCCTTTCTGGACTGGAAAAAATGTGTGTCCGGCAGAGAGGTTTCCGATTATGCCGTAAACAATGCGATAGTGGAAGAAACTTGCAGGATTGGAAGAAACTGCTACATAGAGGATAGTTATATCTGCGGACAAACAGAAGTGGGCGAAGGAAGTGTGCTTTCCCATGTTACCGTTTCGGAACAGGTGATACCGGACAATGTGGTGCTGCATGGACTGAAACAGCAGGACGGCAGGTTTGTGGTGCGGATTTACGGTGTGCAGGACAATCCCAAGGAACCGGTATTTTTAGGAAAAGATATCCGCAGCTTTGAAGAGGTCTTTGCCAATGCGGAGCAATCTCTCTGGACGGCGGACATATATCCGGTCTGTGATACGATGGAGGAAGCAGTGGCGGCAGCCTTAAATGTCTATGAAATAGCGCAGGGAAGAGGAAATAAGCAGATATGGAGACAGGCAGAGAGGACAAGTCTTTGTACTTCTTTTAATCAGGCGGATACGGCAGCTGTTTTAGACTGGGAAAGACATCTGCGCCAGACTGTTAAAGTGGAAAAATTAGTAGAAATTATTCAAAAGGGCGGCACGGTGGAAGAAGCGGAAGCGGTTTTCAGGGATGCGGGTCTCAGTGATTATCAGCTTAATCTGATAGAAGAAAAGGCAGCGGGTTCCACGGATGCCGTAAGAACCAGACTTTATTTTTTCCTGGGAAAAATATGGCAGAAAAATAAGCATGCACCGGTCTCCATGGCGGAAAATTATATGCAGAGAGCTTTTGCGGAAATTCAGAAAACCGTACTTTCCGGTGTGGCAACCTGGCGGCAGGTAGTGCATGCGTCTGCACTTCCCGTTCCTGCAGAGAAGGAAGTAACGGTGTACCTTCCGCTTCGCGTGAATTTCGGAGGTGGCTGGAGTGATACACCGCCGTACTGTAACGAGCATGGAGGTACGGTCTTAAATGCGGCGGTTCTGTTAAATGGCGAGTATCCGGTAGAGGTCTGCGTTCGGCAGCTTAAGGAGCCGAAGGTAATACTGGAAAGTGCGGATATGGGGACTTACGGAGAATTTACGGATATAGCCGCTCTGCAGGACTGCCACAATCCGTTTGATGCATTTGCCCTGCATAAAGCGGCGCTGATTGCCTGCGGTGTTATTCCGGCAGAAGGGGGCAGCTTAAACTGCATTACAGACAGGATAGGAGGATTGTATCTTTCTACCCAGATGCACAATGTACCCAAGGGAAGCGGGCTTGGCACCAGCAGTATATTAGCAGGTGCCTGTGTAAAGGCTTTGTTTAAGTATTTTGGGATTCCCTGCACGGAACCGGATTTGTATAACCATGCCATGTGCATGGAGCAGATTATGTCTACCGGCGGTGGGTGGCAGGACCAGGTAGGCGGCATGACGGAAGGTATTAAATACATTACCTCAGCACCTGGAAACAGACAGATTTTGTCCGTACGCCACATTTCGGTTCCTGAGCCGGCACTACGGGAATTGCAGGAAAGATTTGCACTTATCTATACGGGACAGCGACGGCTTGCCAGAAATCTTCTGCGTGATGTTGTGGGCAGGTATCTTGGAAACAATCCCGACAGTCTGTATGCACTGGAAGAAATTCAGCGCATGGCGGCCATGATGGTATTTGAGCTGGAGAGGGGAAATATTGACGGCTTTGCGGAGCTCTTAAATAAGCATTGGGAGCTGTCCAAGATGATTGATGCAGGCAGTACCAATACCTGTATTGACCAGATTTTTGCAGCTATTGAGGATTTGCTGGACGGTAAAATGATATGCGGTGCCGGAGGCGGCGGTTTCCTGCAGGTCATTCTGAAAAAGAATGTGACAAAGGAAATGCTTAGAGAACGTCTGCATGAGACATTTGAGGATTGCGGTGTGGACGTATGGAACTGTACATTGGTTTAATTTTGCCGGAATGGGAAAAATATGGTATACTGAAACCAATAAAGTACAAGACAAACGACGTAAAGGATACCGGTATTCATGGATAATTTATTTTCCCCCTCTGCATCCGTAAAATCAGAACGAATTCTTTATACACCCACCTCATTTGCGAAGACTTCTCTATTGCATCTGCAGGAGGTGGGTACACTGTATGCGGTAAAGCCGCATACATCATCCAGAAGCAATCTTGCCTCTTTCCTGTGCTTTGCGGTGCGGGAAGGGGAAGGAGAGCTTGTCTATGAGGAAGAACATTTCCGGCTGAAAGCCGGTGACTGTGTATTCTTAAACTGCGAAAAAGCTTACAGCCACAGCACAGGTGAACATCTCTGGGCGCTTTCCTGGTGCCATTTTTATTCCCAGCTTATGCCCGAAATATATGAAAAGTACAGGGAAAGGGGCGGCAGACCGGTATTCCGGCCGCAAAATTCCGAAAAATTTGTGAATGTTCTGCAGGAGCTTTACAATCTGGCGAAGTCAGCCGATTATATCCGGGACATGCGCATCAATGAAGAACTGAACCGGCTGCTTACCCTTTTGATGGAAGAGTCCTGGCACCCGGAAAACGGGGAAATATCCGGAAAAAAGAAAGAGATTATTGCCGTTAGGGAGTATCTGAATGAGCATTTTTCGGAAAAGATAAGTCTGGACGAGCTGGCAGCCCTTTTTTTTATCAATAAATTTTATCTGACAAAGATTTTCAAGGAAACGCAGGGAATTACCATCAGCGGTTATATTCTGGAAAAAAGGATTACCCGGGCCAAGCAGCTGCTGCGATTTTCGAACCGGACCATAGAGGAAATCGGCGGTATGGTGGGAATGCCAGAGCCGGACTATTTCAGCCGTACCTTTAAGAAGGTGGAAGGCATCAGTCCGAGAGAATATCGGAAACAATGGTAAAAACCAATATAATGCAAGTTTATGACAAAATAATGAATGTTACAGGAGATGCTCCTGGTGTAAGCTATAAACATTGACAGGCAGAGTAGATTTACAAAACTTTGGAAAGGAATAGAGAGAGATGAAAAAAGCGCTTATTACGGGCATTACGGGACAGGACGGTTCCTATCTGGCAGAGTTTTTACTGGAAAAAGGGTATGAGGTTCACGGCATTGTCCGCCGTGCGTCTATTTCCAATACCGGACGGATTGACCATTTGCTGGAGCAGCATTCCATTACGTTGCATGACGGTGATTTATCCGACTCCTCCGGACTTATCCGCATTATCGGGGAGCTGCAGCCGGATGAAATTTACAATCTGGCGGCACAGAGCCATGTGCAGGTTTCCTTTGACGCACCGGAGTATTCCGGGGATGTGGATGCACTTGGCGTGCTCCGCGTTTTAGAGGCGGTCCGTGTCTGCGGTCTTGTGAAGAAAACCAGGGTATATCAGGCATCTACCTCCGAGCTTTACGGAAAAGTGGAAGAAGTTCCCCAGAGGGAAACCACACCGTTTCATCCGTACAGCCCCTATGCGGTTGCCAAGCAGTACGGTTTCTGGATGGTGAAGGAATACCGGGAGGCATACGGAATGTTTGCGGTAAACGGCATTTTATTTAATCATGAGTCCGAACGCCGCGGAGAAAATTTTGTTACCAGAAAAATCACACTGGCAGCAGGGAGGATTGCCGAAGGTCTGCAGGATCATCTGGAGCTGGGAAATATGGATTCTTTACGTGACTGGGGTTACGCAAAGGACTATGTGGAATGTATGTGGCTGATTATGCAGCAGGATAAGCCGGATGATTTTGTAATTGCAACTGGTGTGCAGCATACGGTCCGTGATTTTACGGAAAAAGCTTTTGCGGCAAACGGCATTACCATCCGTTGGGAGGGCACCGGGCTTGAAGAAAAGGGTTACGATGCCGCTACTGGTAAAATGCTCGTATGTGTAAATCCGGCATGGTTCCGGCCCACCGATGTGGATAACCTCTGGGGCGACCCGACCAAGGCAAAAACGGTTCTGGGATGGAATCCCCAGAAGACCGGCTACGAGGAACTGGTGAAGATTATGGCGGAGCATGACCGAAAACTTGCAAAAAGAGAAAAGGTTCTGCATGACAGTGAAAGGTGCGATTAGTGAAATGATGGATAAAAATGCAAAAATATATGTGGCGGGCCACAGAGGAATGGTTGGCTCCGCTATTGTAAGAGAGCTGGAAAGACAGGGTTACACCAACATTGTGACCCGGACGCATAAGGAGTTAAATCTTTGCAGACAGGATGATGTAGAAAAGTTTTTTGCACAGGAAAAGCCGGAATATGTTTTCCTGGCAGCAGCCAAGGTGGGCGGTATCGTGGCAAACGAAGAGGCACTGGCGGACTTTATGTATGACAATATGACACTGGAAATGAACGTCATTCATTCCGCATGGCAGAACGGCTGCAAAAAACTGGAATTCTTAGGCTCCTCCTGTATTTATCCCCGCATGGCGCCGCAGCCCATGAAGGAAGACTGCCTGCTCACCGGTGAACTGGAAAAAACAAATGAAGCATATGCGCTGGCGAAAATCAGCGGTCTGAAATACTGTGAATTTCTGAACAGACAGTACGGTACGGATTATATCAGTGTCATGCCGACCAACCTTTACGGTCCCAATGACAACTATCATCCGACGCACAGTCATGTACTGCCGGCGCTGATTCGCCGTTTCCACGAAGCAAAGGTAAACGGAGTAACGGAAGTGACCTGCTGGGGAGACGGTTCTCCGCTGCGCGAATTTTTGTATGTGGACGATCTGGCAAACCTGTGCGTATTTTTAATGAACCATTATTCCGGCAATGAAACCGTAAATGCGGGAACCGGCAAGGAGCTTACCATTAAGGAACTGACGGAAATGGTAGCGGAGGTCATCGGCTATACGGGCAAAATCAAGTGGGATACCACAAAGCCGAACGGCACACCCCGCAAGCTTCTGGATGTTTCCAAGGCAGCCGATTTAGGCTGGACTTACAAAACAGAGTTAAAGGACGGTATTCGCCTGGCGTATGAGGATTTCTTAAACAATCCCATGCGTGCGGAAAGGTAAGGCAGTATGAATATTATTTTATTGTCAGGAGGTTCCGGTCAGCGGCTCTGGCCTTTGTCCAATGATATCCGTTCCAAACAGTTCATTAAAATTTTCCACAACCCTTCGGGGGAAGCGGAGTCCATGGTGCAGCGGGTATACCGCCAGATAAAGGAAGTGGACAGTGAGGCAACGGTCACTATTGCAACCTCCAGGATGCAGGTTTCCTCCATTCACAACCAGCTGGGACCGGATGTGGGAATCAGTGTGGAGCCCTGCAGAAAGGACACCTTTCCGGCGATTGCCCTGGCAGCAGCTTATTTAAGGGATGAAAAGGGGGTGCCGGAAGAAGAAGCGGTGGTTATCTGCCCGGTTGACCCTTATGTGGAAAACGACTATTTTCTTGCTATTGAAAAACTGGCTTCGCTTGCGGCGGACAGCAGCGCCAACCTGCTTTTAATGGGCATGGAACCCACCTATCCCAGTGAAAAATACGGTTATATTATTCCGGAGTCCAAGGATGCGGTGAGCAGGGTTTCCATGTTTAAGGAAAAACCGGACAAGGAAACGGCAGCCGCATATATTGCAAAAGGGGCACTCTGGAATGGGGGTGTATTTGCCCTGCGTCTGGGATATGTTTTAAAACGCGCACATGAACTGATTGATTTTACGGACTATCAGGATTTATATAATAAGTATGACTCTTTGCAGAAAATCAGCTTTGACTATGCGGTAGTGGAGCATGAACCTGCCATTGAGGTGATGCGTTTCGCAGGAACCTGGAAGGATCTGGGTACCTGGAATACCCTGACGGAAGCCATGGACGCGCAGGCGGTCGGCGAAGCATTATTTAATGAAAACTGCAGAAATGTGCATGTGGTGAATGAACTGAATGTGCCCATTCTTTGTATGGGGCTTAAAGATGTGGTGGTTTCGGCAAGCCCTGACGGCATTTTAGTTTCCGACAAGGAACAGTCGAGCTACATCAAACCATTTGTGGACAGTCTGGATCACAGGGTTATGTTTGCAGAAAAATCCTGGGGTAGCTTCCGGGTGCTGGATGTGGGGAAGGAAAGCCTGACCATTAAAGTAACCTTAAATCCGGGACACAGCATGAATTACCACAGCCATGACCATAGGGATGAGGTGTGGACAGTCATTCAGGGTACCGGTCGTGCGATCATCGGTATTAAGGAGCAGGTGGTCGGTGTGGGAGATGTGATTACCATGCCCGCCGGCAGCAGGCATACGATCATTGCGGAAACGGAGCTGCAGCTTATCGAGGTACAGATCGGTAAGGACATCAGTGTTCATGACAAGCACAAGCATGAGCTGGAGAGAGTCTGAGTTTCAACTGTATGCATCATGGAACGGAAAAAGCGTAGTGGCTTTTTTTCCCTGTCTGATAAATTAAGGATAGCAGTATGACAAAAATGTTCCCTTTTATCGTCAAGGATATGAAAAATGTGTTAATCTATCTGCCGCAGGCACTTTGTGCGTGCGGCATTTATGCTGTCTGTTATGGACTGGTGATTCTGATCACAGGTATGCTTGCAAGAAGATTACAGAAAAATGGACAGCAGCCGACTGAGGAAAACGGCGTTCTGCCGGAGAGAGCGGCATTGTCAGAACGGCTGAATCTGTGGTTAAAAAATGCCGGACATTTTCTTGGAAGCAATCTGTTTGTTATTTATCTGTGGATGCTTGTCATGATTGTGCTTTTTCTGCAGAGAACCGGGCTCCCGTATGGGGACCGATTTTCGGTTTATGGGAACATGGGGAACAACCATGCAGGATCACGCCTGGGTCATTGAAAACATCTTTTTATTCCTGCCCTTTGGTTTTTTATTCCCGGTCTGGTTTCCAAAAAAGAAAACCGCATGGACGATACCGGTCGGATTTTTATGTAGTGTGGCTATAGAGTATTGCCAGCTCCGCACGGGACGGGGATTTTGTCAGCTGGATGATGTTATCATGAATACACTGGGAGCGGGTATCGGCTTTCTGTACATATAATATGTAATATGCATAATGCAAGAAATAGATGTTGAGTATAATGTATAGGGAGAGAATTCATGACAGCTTTTATTTGGACAGTAGGAATTATCCTGTTTGTGCTGTTTATTTTTTTACTATATTGTTGTGTCAGGGTCAGTGCTGTTTCCAATAAGGTTGTGGAGCAGCTCAAGGAAAATCAAAAGCAGATGGACACGGATGCAGAAAATCAGGATGAACAGACGAAAGAGGACGGGTTTCAAAACCGGAATGATAATAAGTAATTGTTAAAAATGCATAATTTTTACAGGACAGGGCATAACAAGCAGGTGAAGAACTTTCTTGTTATGCCCTGTTTGTGTGTTTATTCTTTATCGTGAAGCAAAGGCAGGGATTTTGGAGGATGAGTTATGGCGGGAACAGTCTGCTATCTTAAATTAAACCGTAATGTGGAGGTTATGGAGGACTCGGTATTCCTAAAGGATGTGGGGAGTGTTTATTGTGCGGACAAACTGGTGACGGCGAAAGTAAAAAGCATGAAACTACATCATTTTGAAAAGGGACAGGGCAGCCGGTGTGTTATCAGTGTGCTGAAGATTACCGAAATGATTGAGGAGCTTTGTCCGCAGGTGACGGTGCAGAGTGTGGGAGAAACCGATGTTGTGGCGGAATGGGTGCAGGTTTCCATACACAAAAAGGCAAAGGAGTTCTGGAAAATTCTGCTGGTTTCCGTCATCAGTTTTTTCGGCACCGCATTCACCATCATGGCGTACCACAACGACATCGGCATTGTGAATGTGTTTTCCCAAATTCACCGTATTGTAATGGGAACGGAACCGACGGGCATTTCGGTACTGGAGGTTTCCTATTCGATAGGGCTGTCCTTAGGAATTATCGTATTCTTTAACCATGTGGGAAAAAGGCGTATTACCACGGACCCGACCCCCATTGAAGTGGAAATGCGCAAGTACGAAGCCGACGTAAATACCACTTTAGTGGACACGGCGGACAGGGAGGGCAGAACCATCGATGTGGGGTAGCATATTTTTAGTAGTGTTCGGAACAAGCTTTGGGCTTTTGGCGGCAGCGGGTGTTTTTACTGTTCTTGTTGCAGTGGGAATTGTCCCGCGGTTTGCCGGAAAAACGCATACGGCAGGGCATGTGCTCCTCTATGAGGATATGGTAATCTGGGGAACCGTGGTGGGGTGTATTGTCAGTATTTTTGAACGGTATTTTCATATCGGTACCCGGCTGTTCCGAATGGGGGTGCCGTTTTCCGTAGTGCAGGTGGGCGGTAATTTTGTGACGGGTATAATTGGATTATTTTCCGGCATGTTTATCGGCTGTCTGGCACTTGCCATTGCGGAAATGCTGGACAGCATACCCATTTTTACCAGACGGATTGGCTTCCGGCATGGTCTTGGCATTGCTATCTGTGCCATGGCAGCGGGAAAACTGGCAGGATCGTTGATGTATTTTTACTTGCGTTTACATGAAGTGGTGAAATAAGGAGGTATTTTTATGGACGAACAGGTTACCAGACAAACGATTGAAGAAAAAAAACAGAATTACGAGGAATACGTAAAGGGCATGACGCCGACACACAATCTTTTTGCACAGATGGGAAAAGCATTTCTTACCGGCGGTATTCTCTGTCTGATCGGACAGTGCATTCTGAATTATTGTACGAATGTGATGGGCATGGAAAAAGAGGCGGCTGCCACAATCTGTACATTGCTTCTGGTTTTGTGCAGTGTTATCCTGACCGGGTTTAACATTTATCCTTCAATTGTAAAGTGGGGCGGTGCCGGTGCTCTGGTGCCCATTACCGGTTTTGCCAATTCTGTGGCGGCGCCTGCCATTGAGTTCAAAAAGGAAGGCTGGGTCTTTGGCGTAGGCTGCAAGATTTTCTCCATTGCCGGACCGGTTATTCTATACGGCATCTTTACAAGCTGGTTGCTGGGTCTGGGCTACTGGGTTCTCAAAATAACCGGCGTGATTGGGTAAGTGAAAGCGGCTAAAGGAAGAAGTAGGCACTAAGTGAGCTAAGGTAGACCAAAGTGCCTACCGAAAAAAAGAAAGTAGGCACTAAGTGAACAAAGGTAGACCAAAGTGCCTACCGAAAAAAAGAAAGTAGGCACTAAGTGAACAAAGGGCGGCCAAAGTGCCTACCGAAAAAAAGAAAGTAGGCACTAAGTGAACAAAGGTAGACCA
>ERZ791859.1146-NODE-1146-length-12834-cov-7.039596_pt1 | contig 12834 bp, 7 predicted proteins | sample MGYA00509943_ERZ791859 | MGnify/ENA primary metagenome ERZ791859 (study PRJEB30046, sample SAMN00792065) | human gut metagenome | study: EMG produced TPA metagenomics assembly of the A metagenome-wide association study of gut microbiota in type 2... | reverse complement strand
AATCACGGCGGCAACATCAACAAGATTTCCGTTTTTGGTCAGGACTCCAACCCGACCACATGGAAGATGGCGCAGATGAATCTTGCCATTCGCGGTATTGAAGCCGACCTCGGCAAGTTTAATGCGGACACGTTCTTTAACGACTGCCACCCTCAACTCAAGGCAGACTTCATTATGGCGAATCCTCCCTTCAATCTCTCCGGCTGGGGTGCGGATAAGCTCGTTGATGATGTCCGTTGGCAGTATGGTACGCCTCCTGCTGGAAATGCAAACTTCGCGTGGTTGCAGCACATGATCTGGCATCTCGCTCCGAATGGACGTATCGGTATGGTGCTTGCAAATGGTTCGCTTTCTTCGCAGTCCGGCGGTGAAGGTGAAATCCGCAAGAACATTATCAATGCTGACCTTGTGGACTGTATCGTTGCAATGCCGACGCAGCTATTCTACACGACGCAGATCCCGGTATCGCTCTGGTTCCTTGCAAAGAACAAGAAGCAAAAAGGCAAAACGCTGTTCATCGACGCACGGAAACTCGGCACTATGGTTACGCGGAAGCTGCGCGAACTGACGGATGTAGACATCAAGAAAATTGCCGACACCTACAACGCCTTTGTAGAAGGAACGCTTGAAGATGAAAAAGGCTTCTGCGCGGTTGTCACTACGCAGGACATCGCAAAGCAAGATTACATTCTCACGCCGGGACGCTATGTTGGCATTGAGGAACAGGAAGATGACGGTGAGCCGTTTGAAGAGAAGATGGGGCGATTGACCGCTGAACTGTCTGAGCTTTTCGCTAAGTCGCATGAGCTGGAAGCGCAAATTAGGGAACGACTGGGGGCGATTGGGTATGATGTCTGAATGGAGGACAATCCGCGCTGCCGACTTTATTGACTTTAATCCTCGCTTGAATCTCAAAAAGGGCGCTATTACAACAAAGGTTGCAATGGATAAGTTAAAGCCGTTCACGAAAAAAATTCCAGAGACAGAAAAAGCTGAGTTTAACGGCGGCGCTAAGTTTTGCAACGGGGATACCGTTATGGCAAGAATCACGCCATGCCTTGAAAACGGAAAAACCGCTTATGTTGATATGCTTGATGATGGCGAAATTGGCTTTGGCTCAACGGAGTTCATTGTGATGCGAGCAAAAGCAGGAATAAGCGATCCGCAATTTGTTTATTACACAGCAATAAACCCGACTTTCCGCAACGTAGCAATAAAGTCTATGGTCGGCTCTTCTGGAAGGCAGCGAGTTCAACAAAGTGTCCTCGAAGAGCTTGAATTGTCAGTGCCGGGTCTGGATGAGCAGAGACGCATCGGGGCATTTCTTGCAGAGCTTGATGAAAAGATTGCGCTTAACAATAAGATAAACGATAATTTACATCAGCAAGCAGCAACACTTTTCAAAGCATTGTTCGTAGACCTCACACCGTTTGACGGGACAATGCCGCCTAATTGGACTATAAGCACGCTTGGCGATGCTACCGAAATGGGCGCTGGCGGCGATAAACCGAAGGAATCTTCTCCGGTTAAAACACCTTTGTGTCCATATCCCATTTACTCGAATGGTATAAATGACTACGGCTTGTACGGTTACACCAACGATCCGAAGATCAAAGTTGAAAGTGTTACGGTTTCTGCCAGAGGTACGATTGGTTATGTATGCTTGAGACATACCCCCTATGTTCCGATTGTTCGTTTGGTAACGCTGATTCCTGACACAAAGGTGCTTAGCGCGAAATATCTGTATTTATATTTACGCCAGCTTCACATAACCGGAACTGGTACAACTCAGCAACAATTAACGGTTCCTGATTTCCGCAAAACTGAGATCATCATTCCTGACAAAAACACAATGGACTCTTTTACGGAAACTGTCACTCCACTTTTTGAGCAAATCTGGGCAAACGAAGACGAGAATACCAAACTTGCCGAAGTGCGTGACGCGCTATTGCCGAAACTCATGTCCGGCGAGATTGATGTTTCTGACATCCAGCTCTAAGCCGCTAAATTATCGTTTACATCAAAGGAGACTACCATGGAAAAACAGATTTTGAAGTCTGTCTACTTTAAGCAGCTCAAATGTTTGAATGATGTTACAATTTTCTTTTCAGATACACTTACAGCAATTATGGGTGTAAATGGTTCTGGCAAGACAACCGTGATTCACGCTCTTGCTTGTGTATACCAGCCGGACGATGGTGGGAAGGGCGAAAAGCATAAATTCCCTGAGTTTTTCGTTCCCAATACGGATTCCCTCTGGCAAGGCAGCGAGCTTTACGTTGTAAACGAGACAGAAGGAAGGAACGGTCAGCGTGTCATACTTCCGTCAAGAAGATACGGGAAAGACATTGATAGATGGTCACCACGATACGAAAATCGCCCCAAACGTAATGTTTATTATATTGGAATTGATACCTGTCTCCCGGAAATTGAGAAAAGCACAGCAACCAGTAGGATTCTATATTCATCCGAAAAAAAGAATGGGCGTCTTGCAGAGAACATTCTTCGTGATGCTGCTTATATTTTGAATAAGTCATACCAAGAGCTATTAGATAACACATACCAGAAGAAGCACTTTTCAGGTGTTATCCTTTCCTCCGGGCTTAAATATTCTTCACTCAGCATGGGAACCGGAGAGCAACGTATTCTAAAAATTCTTGAAAAGGTTCATAGTGCTGAAGCATTTTCACTTATCTTGATTGACGAAATCGATTTGCTTCTGCACATTTCAGCATTGGACAAATTGGTTGAAATACTACATCGTATTGCTCAAAGTAAGCATCTACAAATCGTTTTCACTACTCATTCCGTGGAAATGCTTGCTTTGAAACAGTATGTTCAAGTTCAATACATCGCAAATATCGAATCTTGTGGTAAAACTTTTGTGTATGAACGAATCAGCAGTGATTTGCTATATTCACTCACAGGTAAAACCTGCCGCCCGATAAAAATATACGTTGAGGACACATTAGCTGAGTCTATCATAAAAGAAATCGCCCGAAATAGCGGATTAGCAGGTGATGTTGAAATTGTAACTTATGGATCAATCGATAATTCATTTACACTTGCCGCCAGTTTTGTTCTATGTGGTAATATATCATCTAATGTCCTCATTGTCCTCGATGGAGACCGTTATATAACAAAAGAAGAACAAGAAAGCCAGATAAAGAAGAGAATTTCAGGTTCAGAAGATACAATCGGCGAGAAGCAGGCACAAGCTTTATCAATGATTGCACAGTTTCATCTACCAGATGGCACTTCTCCTGAACAGTATTTGCACAACATGATCCTGAAATACGAGCAAAAGACTTCGGAATTTTACAAAGCAGCAGATGAAATAAAGGCAGTAATTGATAGCCACCAATGGCTGTATAAAATATCTGAGCAAACAGGATTCTCCACTTCTGAAATAGTACATGAAATTTTCCGCGTCGCAGCTTCTTCTGACGACATGATAAACTATACAGAAGAAATAACAAAATGGTTGTTGTCCGTAAAGGAATCTATTATGTCATGATTATTTCTTCACATTCTCTTAATAAAATTCTCAGTCGACTTTTAGTAAATGTCGAATTCGTCTTAATGCAGTTGCCGGAATTTCGACATGACTGTACTTGGGATGATAACCAGATTAGATGCATCATCGCCAGCTTGTCGCAAGTCACCTTATCAGTTCGGGACAAGTTTGGTATAAAAGGGAGTTACAAACTATGTCGGGCTATTTCACCGAATCAAACTACGAGAATGCGGTTTTGCAGCTTCTCAACGAGGAACTGGGATATACCTATGTCTACGGGCCGGACGTGGCGCGCGATTATCACTCGCCGCTCTACGAGGATGTTCTGCTTCCTTCTCTGCAACGGATCAACCGCAGCTTGCCAATGGACGCTCTGATGGAGGCCATCTATAAACTCAAGAACTTTGAAACCGGAACGCTCTTGCAGAAAAACACGGTCTTTATGGACTATCTCCAAAATGGCATCCCTGTAAAATACTTCGATAAGGGCGAAGAACGTTCTACCCTCGTCTACCTTGTTGATTTCAAGCATCCTTCCAGCAATGAGTTTACCGTCGCAAATCAGTGGACTTTCATTGAAAACTCCGAAAAGCGACCGGATGTGATTCTCTTTGTCAATGGTCTCCCGCTTGTCATTGTGGAGTTAAAGTCGCCGTCCCGTGAAGAAACCGACGCTTCCGCCGCATATCGTCAGCTTCGGAACTACATGTATGAGATTCCCTCCATGTTCATCTATAATGCGGTATGCGTCATGAGCGACTTGACCACCTCAAAGGCTGGCACCATCACCTCCGGCGAAGACCGCTTTATGGAGTGGAAAACAACAGACGGCAGCTACGAAAATACACAGCACGCTTCGTTTGACACATTCTTTGTCGGACTGTTTGAAAAGGCGCGATTCCTTGACATCGTGAAGAACTTCATCTGCTTTAATGTGGATGGGCAGAATACTTTCAAGATACTCGCTGGGTATCATCAATATTTTGCAGTCAAAAAGGCGGTTGAGTCTACAAAACACGCAACTTTGACAGACGGCAAGGGCGGCGTTTTCTGGCATACGCAGGGCAGTGGAAAATCGCTGTCTATGGTCTTCTATGCGCATTATCTGCAAGAGGCGTTAGAAAGCCCTACCATCATTGTCATCACCGACCGCAACGATCTGGATGACCAGCTTTACGGGCAATTCGCCCGCTGCAAAGATTTTCTCCGGCAAACGCCGCAGCACGCCGAAAGCCGCAAGAATCTGAAAGAACTGCTTGCAAACAGACAAGCAAACGGCATTATCTTCACAACCATGCAGAAGTTTGAAGAAAGCCATGAAGCGCTTTCAGAACGCCGGAATATCATCGTGATGGCTGACGAAGCGCATCGTGGGCAATACGGTCTCAATGAAAAGGTTGTGGTCAAGCAGAAGGACAACGGCGAAATCGAGGCAAAAACCGTTATTGGCACTGCCCGCATCATAAGGGATACGCTTCCCAACGCGACCTACATTGGCTTCACCGGAACACCAATTTCGACAAAAGATCGCAGCACACGCGAAGTCTTCGGTGATTACATCGACATCTATGACATGACACAGGCGGTTGAAGACGGTGCAACAAGACCTGTCTATTACGAAAGCCGCGTTATTCACCTAAAACTCGACGAGGACACCCTGCATCTGATTGACAACGAGTACGACATCATGGCTGACAACGCCGCTCCGTATGTTATTGAAAAAAGCAAGAAGGAACTTGGGCAGATGGAGGCAATCCTTGGTGCTGACCAAACCATAGATTCCTTGGTGAATGATATTCTTGACCATTACGAAAACTACCGCGAAAATATTCTGACCGGCAAGGCGATGATTGTTGCCTATTCGCGCCCTATCGCGATGAAGATTTATAAGCGTATTCTTGCGTTACGCCCAGCGTGGACAGAAAAGATTGCAGTAGTCATGACGCAGGGCAACAACGACCCCGAAGAATGGCGCGAGATTATCGGGAACAAAGCCCATAAGGACGACATGGCGCGGAAATTCAAAGACAATAATTCTCCGCTGAAAATCGCTATCGTCGTAGATATGTGGCTGACAGGCTTTGATGTTCCCTCCCTCGCTACGATGTACGTTTATAAACCAATGGCTGGGCATAACTTGATGCAGGCGATTGCCCGCGTCAATCGTGTTTTCAAAGATAAAGAAGGCGGTTTGGTTGTTGATTACGTTGGCATTGCGGCCGCACTGAAACAGGCCATGAACGACTACACTGCCAGAGATAAGAAAAACTATGGTGATACAGATGTAAGCAAGGCTGCATATCCGAAATTCCTTGAAAAGCTCTCTATTTGCAGAGATTTGTTCCACGGATTTAGTTATGAGAAATTCATGACTGGAAATGACCTCGACCGCGCAAAGCTCATCAGCGGTGGTGTGAACTTCATACTCGGCAAGAGTGTTGCAGAATACGAGCTGCCCGACAATGAGAAGACGCAGAATGTATTTATCAAGGAAGCACTGCTGCTCAAACAGGCACTTTCCCTATGCAGCAGTTTAGTAGATGATCCAACCCGCATGGAAGCGGCTTTCTTCGAGTCCGTCAGAACAATGACCGTACGCTTGGTTTCAGGCGGCAGTGGAAAGAAGTTTACGCTGCCAGAAGTAAATGAGCGTATCAACGAGCTTTTGAAGCATAGCATCAAGAGCGAAGGCGTTATCAATCTTTTCTCTGATGTTCAGACCTCGTTTTCACTGTTCGATTCCAAATTCCTTGAAGAAGTAGCAAATATGAAGGAGAAAAACCTTGCTGTTGAGCTTCTGAAAAAGCTGATTGCAGAGCAAGTCTCCGTTTACCGCCGAACAAACATTGTCAAGTCGGAGCGATTCTCCGAAATCATTCAGAGCGCAATGAACCGTTACCTGAACGGAATGTTGACAAATGAGGAAGTTATTCAAGAGCTGCTCAAGCTGGCGAAGGACATTGCTGCCGCTGCTGCCGAAGGAGAAAAACTCGGATTGACAGCAGACGAGCTTGCCTTTTATGACGCACTCACGAAGCCTCAAGCAATCAAAGACTTCTATCAACACGATGAACTGATAGCGATTACGAAGGAACTGACAGATATGCTCCGAAAGAACCGGACGATTGACTGGCAAAAGAAAGAGAGCGCACGAGCTGGAATGCGCCGGCTGGTAAAGCGCCTTTTGAAGAAATACAAATACCCGCCGGAAGGGATGGACGATGCTGTTCAGACTGTCATGAGTCAGTGCGAAATGTGGGCAGACAATGTGATGACTGTATGATTTTCTCACACCAGCTGCCCTTCTCATGACGATATAACCGCAGCGCGTGCGCTGCATTCATAGGGTTTGGGAAATGTGTTCCCAACAAGCAAACTGTCATTTTTAGCAAAATGACCCTGCTTGCTACTACTTCTTCCAGCATGGAGAAGAAAATTAGCAAGCAGGGTTTTCGTATGCCCAAATTTAGAATCCCTGTTGATGCTGTCATATTCAGCTTAGGAATGTGATGAATTAGCGCTGTAGCACTCCCCAGATTTCTTGTTTTCAGCAGTTCCAGAAAAAAATTTTGCAATCCGCTTCAAATCGTGTCGCAAAACGGTCTTTTCTTTACAGTTCAAGAGTGAAGGGGTATATAAATTTCCCTTCGCATGAACGGAAAGGAGGTTGCTATCAAGAATGAAATGCTCACACCCGCCGCTATGTTTCCACCGAACGCCTAACGATTCAGGATGAAATGATTTCAAACCGCCCTATCAAAAATTTTTCTTGATTTTTTACGAATCGCGTAAAAAACGCCAAACTTTTTACCAGTTATAGTGGAGATGTATTTCTTCATCATCCAAACATAAAGGAGGTTCGTAACCTTGCAACGTAACTTTACAGCAGTCACAGGCGCACGCGCTGGAAAAAGCGCGGAAAATGAGGCATTGCTTTCTCAGCAACGAGCTATTCTCCGTGCACGTCTTGCACACAGCAAGGATGGCAGCATCACTTGTTCCGTCGAAAATTGCGTCTTGATTCTGGAAAACGATCCCGTGCTGATGGGTGCTATCCGCAAAAACCTGTTCACCGGCTGCATAGTCATTGTCGGTGATATGCCGTGGCATCGGGCGGGCAACTGCTTCACTGACGATGACTTAGCCTTCATCGAACTGCTTTTTGAGAATCATTACGGCATCACGTCCGAGAAGAAAATCCTCACGGCCCTGCGCGTGGTGGCTAACAGCAACGGTTATCACCCTGTGCGGGAGTACCTGAATCATCTTGATTGGGACGGAACGCCCCGTGTTCGATTTGCGCTGCATCACTTTCTCGGTGCGGAAGTCAGCGACTTGAATGAAGAGCTGCTGCGCTTATTCATGCTGGGTGCTGTCACTCGCATCTTTCAGCCGGGGCATAAATTCGACATGATGCTTTGTCTTACCGGTGGACAAGGCGCTGGCAAGTCCAGCTTCTTCCGTTTTCTTGCAGGGAATGACGAGTGGTTTTCGGATGATTTGCGGAGGCTCGACGATGAAAACATCTATCGCCGCATGATGGGGCATTGGATTATCGAGATGAGCGAGATGATTGCCACGGTCAATGCCAAGAATGTGGAAGAAATCAAATCTTTTCTCAGCCGCCAGAAGGATACTTACAAAGTGCCTTATGACAAGTTCCCGGCGGATAGACCGCGGCAGTGTGTCTTTGCCGGCACCTCCAACAAGCTGGATTTCCTGCCCCACGACCGCAGCGGAAATCGTCGTTTCCTGCCAATCCGCATCGACCCGGACAAGGCAGAGGTACACATCCTTGCTAACCAACAGACATCACGCGCCTATTTCAATCAACTGTGGGCGGAAATCATGGTCATCTATCGTTCCGGCGAATACTCGCTTCAGCTCTCTAAGGAAGCCTCCAAGCAGTTGAAGCAGGAACAAACCACCTTTATGCCGGAGAACACACTTGATGGTCAAGTGCTTGGCTTCATGGAGCAAACGGCATATAAGCAAGTATGCTCCACCCTGATTTTTGCAGAAGCGCTTCACAGCGGCACTCTGACAAGACCGCAAGCATGGGAAACACGAAACATCTGCGACGTTGTGAACAACGCCATTGCCAGCGGTGAACTCAAAGGATGGCATTCCTATCAAGGAAGCAGACGATACGCACTTTACGGCAAGCAGCGCGGCTGGGAGCGCGACTGCGACCCGGAACAAATCAACCGGAACAGTGTCGAAACAGGCGCAAATCACTTTCCCGCTGTGAAGCCAGCAGACAATTTCCCACTCTAACGCATCTTGGTTCCGCTGTCTTGTTCCAAGTATAGCGTCGGCAAACTCTCGTCCTTTCCCACATTCCAGTCACATGGAACAATGGAACAAATATCATCATAAAAAGAAGTGCATTGGAAAGGAGAGGCATATCGCCTATTCAGCATTTGTCGCCCCCTGTTCCAGTTTCATGTTCCACTCTTCCAAAGTCCGAATTATTTTCACATACATGCACCAAGGAGCTATTATATATGATGAAAATGAACCTCACGCTGTTCGGCGAAACCTGTCAGCACGCCCTCAAACCCAATCAGAGCAATCGCAAGATGACCTTGACGGTCAAGGAGCTTGCGGAAGAACTCAACATCAGTCGCAACACCGCCTGTCAGTTGGCTGACCAGAAGGATTTCCCGTCTTTCCGGATTGGTCGGCGGCTGCTCATCAACCGCACCATGCTTCAAGAATGGCTGAATCAGAACTCTCTGCCGCAGCTATGCCCCACCTAATCAATACATGAAGCACGAAAAACATCAATACAGCATCCAATTCATCTTGCATTTCCCGCACGGGAGGCGTAAAATAGCAGTGTATACCTTGACAACTGCAACACGATGCGTACTCCTGTACTCCTTCTGAGTCGGATTGAGGCAGGAGGAAATATGGCAAAAACAACAAACATTCGCCAGCGCAAGAACGGTCTATGGGAAGGTCGGTATCGTCTGAGCGGCAAGCAGTGCGCCGTGTATGGTCAGACGAAAGCCGAGGCAAAAGCGAAGTTAGCCGCTCGCATGACGGAAATTGAGCAGGGCATTTGCATTGAGCGCACCGACCTGACCCTGGAGGAATGGGGCTGGGAATGGCTCAAAACCTTCAAGGAAGGCAAAATTCGTCATTCGACAATGGACAACTACGAGAGTGATTTCCGTATGCACGTCGTGCCCTACATCGGTCACATCAAGCTGAAAGACCTCACAACGCTGCACATTCAGCGCACCTATACAAAAGCACAGCAGAACGGCTTGTCGCCCAAGAGCATCCGCAACATCCACGGACTGGTTCACGGGATGCTGGCCAAAGCACAAAGTTTGGACATGGTTCGCAAAAACGTATCCGAGGATTGCGAACTGCCCATGCTGGAAAAGGCTGAGATGCACACACTCTCCGATGTAGAACTACGGCGCTTTCTGGCAATCGCCAAGGATGATCCGTTCTATCTGATGTACTATGTGGATTTCTTCACAGGTCTGCGGGAGAGCGAACTGATTGGTCTGACGTGGGATTGCATTGATTTTGCGAAGGGGACTATTCGTGTGTACCGTCAGTTTGTGCGCATTGCGTCCGGGCCTGACAAGGGCAAAATGATGTACACGCCGCTAAAGAACGGCAAAGAGCGCACCATCACCCTGACTGTAACCGCCCTGAATGTTCTTCGCGAAGCCAAGCGCAAGCAGAACGAGATGCATCTGCGCGCCGGAAGCAGCTGGCACAACGAGTACAATATGATTTTCACCCGCTCGAACGGTATGTTTGTCCGCTTCAAGACGCTGTACGTCCATTTCAAGGCGATTGTGAAACAGATGGGACGCCCGGAAGTTCGCTTCCATGATGTGCGTCATACTTACGCCACACTTTCCCTGCAAAGCCATGTTGACCCCAAGACGCTTTCCGAAGCATTGGGGCACGCAACCGTCGCTTTCACGTTAGACGTGTACGGTCATAGCAATGCCGACATGCGTCAGCAAGCCGCAGAGCAGCTGGAACAGCTCATCTGCCAGTATTAAAAAACAGCTGCCAAGAGGCGAGGCTGCTCTCCCCTCCCGACAGCTGTCTAAAACGCAACAATGGTACGTTTGATGGTACTTATGGGCAAAAAGAAAGCCGAAACCCTTGCATCTCCAAGGATTTCGGCTCGTGGAGCATAGCGGATTCGAACCGCTGACCCCAACACTGCCAGTGTTGTGCGCTACCAGCTGCGCTAATGCCCCGCAACACAAAATAGTATAGCACGGTGCGGATGGGTTGTCAAGGGGGAAATGAAATTTTTTCACGAAATGGACGCAGAATGACGTTTTCACGGCGCAAGCCGATGCGCTGAATGGTTGCGCGCGGTATAAAATTGTGCTATGATGGAAGCGAAATTCACAGGAGGAATGATGAACGCATGAAAATCAGCAAGAAAGACGCGCTAATGTGGTTTCGCTTCTTCGCAGAGCTGCCGGAGGATGAGCCGCTGATGCCGCATCAGCAGGAGTTGGCTTGGGCCGTCATCAGCCAGATTGAAACCGCGGTGGACGCGCGCCACAAGGAACTGATGGCGCAGATTCCCGATTTGCACACGCTCGGCGGGCGGACGTACTTCGTCGGTGACCCGGCGAAATTTTCCAAGGGATGCACGTCCTGCCTGACCGGTACGGGACTGAGCGCCATCCGCCGGACGAACAAGTGCAACATCCGCTGCCCGTTCTGCTACAATTATGGCGAGTTGGATTGCCAAGAGACCATCGGCGAAGGGCTGTGGGAAATCGGCGGGACGTACTTCCGCGTGGAGGATATCGACCTGCTGCTCAGCACGTCGAACCGACCGACCGGCGTCAGCTACGTCTATCTGGAGCCGTTCATGGAAATCGAACTGTATCCCGATATCATCCGCAAGTTCCGCGCCGCCGGAATTCATCAGCATATGTACACCAACGGCACGCTCTGCACGGAGGAAAATCTGCGTGCGCTGGGCGAGGCTGGGCTGGACGAACTGCGCTTCAACCTCGGCGCAACGTCTTGCGCCGACAACGTCATCCAGAGCATCGCTACGGCGAAGAAGTATATCCCCACCGTCGCGATTGAAACGCCCATGACGCCCGATTTTTACGAGCATTTCCAGCAGAAAAAGGATGTAATTCTGGCCACTGGTCTTGATTTTATCAACTGCGCCGAGCTGCACCTGAACCCCAACAATCTGCCGAACTACATCGGCACGCCCATGTACATGACGCGCCGCGGCTATGTATCGCCAATTTGGAGCCGGGAGATAACGTTCCGGCTGATGCGCCAATGCGCCGTGGAACATTGGGGGATTGTCGTGCATGACTGCTCGAACCACACCAAATTCGCGCGTGATTTGAACCTGCGGGCGAAGGAAGGCGGCTGGTTCGGCGCAAGCAGCTACCACAGCGAGTTTGACCAGCTTCCATTCGAGGCTTTTTTGCCGACACTGGAGGATTCAGATTTCCGGTTTCTGGAGGAAGAGCCCTTGCCCAAGGGCTATCGGCCGGGGGATATTGTCCTGTAAGGCGTGCGCTCAAGGCGACGGACAAAATCCATTCTATTGATAATGCGCTAAATCCGCCTGTGCAGCAGGCTTCCCGGAGTTTTCTGCCGAAAACAGCGAAAAATTTCCGTCAAACGCAAAAAAGTGCTTGACAAACGCCCTTGCTGATGATATAATTTGTATCTGTCAGCAAGGGTGTTTCCTACGCTGGCAGTCTGGAAGGAAAGAATCAGACTTCTGATTTTGCGGCTCTGCGCCTGTAGCTCAGTTGGATAGAGCAACGGCCTTCTAAGCCGTGGGTCGGGGGTTCGAGACCCTCCAGGCGCGCATATGGAGGATATAGTTCAGTTGGTAGAGCGCCAGATTGTGGCTCTGGATGTCGTGGGTTCGAGTCCCACTATTCTCCCTTTCTTCCCTACTCAAGGTTGCTGCGGATGCGGCGAAAGCCTGCTGCGATGGGGTGTAGCCAAGTGGTAAGGCACGGGACTTTGACTCCCGCATTCGCAGGTTCGAGCCCTGCCACCCCAGCTTTTTGACCCATTAGCTCAGTTGGCAGAGCACTTGACTTTTAATCAAGGTGTCTGGAGTTCGAATCTCCAATGGGTCATTCCCATCTGCCTTCTGATTTCGCCTCTCGTGCGGGCGTGGCGGAATGGCAGACGCGCCAGACTTAGGATCTGGTGCCTATGGCGTAAGAGTTCGAGTCTCTTCGCCCGCACAAATTTTCTTCGCACCATGCAGTCGCGTGGTTATGCGGTAGTAGCTCAGTTGGTAGAGCGCCACCTTGCCAAGGTGG
>ERZ791859.1131-NODE-1131-length-12914-cov-9.499106_pt1 | contig 12914 bp, 9 predicted proteins | sample MGYA00509943_ERZ791859 | MGnify/ENA primary metagenome ERZ791859 (study PRJEB30046, sample SAMN00792065) | human gut metagenome | study: EMG produced TPA metagenomics assembly of the A metagenome-wide association study of gut microbiota in type 2... | reverse complement strand
AAGAAGTAACATCAAGTGATGGAAGTACAAAAACAATGTATGATATGTGGATAGGCGGAGAAAATGGAGTATTACAAACAGGAACTAATGCTTCAGGTATGTTTGCTTATCTAACTAATATAGAAAAGTTAGATTTATCAAAACTAGATACAACATATATAACAAATATGTCTAAAATGTTTTATATGAGTTCGGGTTTAAAATCAATAGATTTATCAAACTTTAATACAAGCAATGTTACTAATATGAATGGTATGTTCTGGGGATGTTCTAGTCTAGCAAGTTTAGATTTAAAAACATTCAATACTAGTAAGGTAACAGATATGAATAATATGTTTGCAGAATGCTCTAACATAACAGAATTAGACTTGTCTAATTTTGATACATCAAATGTTACTACGATGGGTAATCCATATAGTTATGGTTATGGTGGTATGTTTAGAAATTGTAAATCATTGAAGAAATTAAATGTAAGTTCATTTAATACTTCAAAAGTAAAGTATATGAGTAATATGTTTCAAGGATGTTCTAGTTTAACTAGTCTAGACTTATCTAATTTTGATACTAGTAATGTGACAGCAATGGCTTCAATGTTTGCTACGTGTACTAATCTAACAAGTTTAAATCTAACAAGTTTTAATACTAGTAAAGTAACAAATATGCAAGGTATGTTTTCTGGTTGCGGTAGTCTGACCACTTTAGATTTATCAAACTTTAATACTAGTAAAGTAACACTAACGAATAATATGTTTTATGGATGCTCCAATCTAACTACTTTAGATTTATCTAGTTTTAATACATCAAATGTAACTAATATGAATGGTATGTTTTCTGGTTGCAGTTCTTTAGTTAATTTAAACTTGTCTAGTTTTAATACATCAAATGTAACTAATATGAATAGTATGTTTTCTGGTTGCAGTTCTTTAGTTAATTTAAACTTGTCTAGTTTTAATACATCAAATGTAACTAATATGAATAGTATGTTTTCTGGTTGCAGTTCTTTAGTTAATTTAAACTTGTCTAGTTTTAATACATCAAATGTAACTAATATGAATAGTATGTTTTCTGGTTGCAGTTCTTTAGTTAATTTAAACTTGTCTAGTTTTAATACATCAAATGTAACTAATATGTATAGTATGTTTGCCTTTTGTAAAAATATTAAAACTATATATGTATCTGATTTATGGAATACATCAAATGTTACAAGTTCTTCTTTAATGTTTCATTCTTGTACTTCTTTATCTGGAGCAGTATCCTACGATAATACAAAAACAGATATATCTATGGCTAATTATACTACTGGATATTTAACATATAAAAGTAATAACTAAGAAAGATATGACTAATATCTTTCTTTTAGTATATATTTATGGCTTATATATAATGGGTATGTAGATACATTGTTATTAGACTATAGGCTAATAACAACACTTTAATACCTTAGAATTAAAGCGAATATAATATATTATCTAAATATGTCGAATATCTTTACAAATAAATAAACTATTGCTATAATGTAAGTGTAAAATAAAGGAGAGCCTATGATTACACAAACTATAGATATATCTAATGTAAAAAAGATATTAAAATGTTGTCCACATTACGATGATATAATAAATTCAGAAGTCGACTATGAAGATGAATTATCATTTGATTTAATAGATTGGTATAAAGATTTAATATTCTCTTGTAATGCCGATAACGAAGAAGAAGTAAAAATAATTAGATTAATTGATAGAAGTCTCTATATGTATGTAAATAGTTATAAATATAAAATAGGCTTAAAAAAAATAATAGATATAAAAGATATAGATTTAAATAGTGATAAAAGTATTAAAAATCTAATTAAAAAGATTATTAATTATACCACTAAATATGAAAATAACGAAATATTAAATATTACTAATGGAAGATGGCTATAAAATATTATAGCCATCTTAAATATTTAATAAACAAATTTCATAATAATATGATAAAATAATAAGTAGGTGGTAGTATGTATATAAATGTATTAACTCAAATAGGAGCCAAAGCAGTAGATCAAAATTATATCTATTCAGTACCAAAAGAATTAATAAGTAAAATAAAAGTAGGTATTAGAGTAAAAATAAGTTTTGGTAAAATGATTCTTGAAGGATTTGTTACTAAGATAAATCCAGATATAAATTATGATAAAAGCAAAATAAAAGATATACTAGATATAGTAGATGATACTCCAGTATTAAATAAAGAAATGCTTCTTCTAGGTAAAGATATGAGTAATAAACTATTATGTTCATTAGTATCATCCTATCAAGTAATGCTACCTAAAGCCCTAAAAGCTGAAATAAATACCAATATCAAAATAAAATATAATAAATATCTTAAAAGATTAAAAAGTATTGAAGAAATAGATGAATATATTAAAAATTGTAAATATGAAAGTCAAATAAATATATTATGTAAGTTAAAAGAAGGGGATATTCTAATAACTAAAATGACCAGTAGTATTAATACTATTATTAAATATGGTTTTGCTAAAATAGTCATGGAAGAAGAAAAAAGATATAATTATACAGGTTCACATAACTATAAGAAAGTAGAACTAACTGATAAACAAAAAGAAGTAGCTTCTAGAGTAATAAATTCATTCGGTACTTCAAAAACATTTCTTTTATATGGAGTTACCGGTTCTGGTAAAACTGAAGTATATATGAATATTATAGAGAAGACTATTAATAATGGAAAGACCGCTATTATGTTAGTACCAGAGATAAGTCTAACACCTCAAATAGTAGGTAAATTTATCTCTAGATTTGGTAATATAATATCTGTATTACATTCTAAATTATCTGATACTGAAAGATATGATGAATATAGAAAAATAACCGAAGGTAAATCTAAGATAGTAATAGGTACAAGAAGTGCTATCTTTGTACCATTTAATAATATTGGAGTAATAATAATCGATGAAGAACATACTTCTTCATATAAACAAGAAAATCATCCAAGGTATAATGCCAAAAATATAGCTATTTGGCGTAGTAACTATCATAAATGCCCAGTATTACTAGGTAGTGCTACTCCTAGTCTAGAATCAATGGCAAGAGCAGGTAATAAAGTATATGAACTTCTAACACTAACTACTAGAGTAGGATCTAGTACTCTTCCTAAAGTCCAAATAGTAGATATGAAAGAAGAAGTAAAAAAAGGCAATTTCATATTATCAAGTATTTTAAAAGAGAAGATAAAAGAAAAACTAGCTAAAAATGAACAAGTAATATTACTTCTAAATAGAAGAGGATACTCTTCAGTAATAACCTGCAGGGACTGTGGTTATACTTTGAAATGTCCAAACTGTGATATTACATATACTTATCATAAAAGTAGTAACAATCTAAAATGTCATTACTGTGGTAAAGCAGTACCATTAAATAATAAATGCCCTAAATGTGGTGGAGAAAATGTCAAAGACTATGGACTTGGTACTGAGAAACTAGAAGAAGAATTACATAAATTATATGACACTAAAATAGTTAGAATGGATGTCGATACCACTAGTAAAAAAGGACAACATGAAAAAATAATTGAAGACTTTGGTAGTCATAAATATGATATCTTAATAGGTACTCAAATGATAGCTAAAGGCTTAGATTTTCCACTGGTAACTCTTGTGGGAGTAGTATCTGCTGACTCATCATTAATGGTACCAGACTTTAGAGCGGGAGAAAATACCTTCCAGTTACTTTCCCAAGTATCTGGTAGAGCGGGCCGTAGTACAAGTCCTGGTGAAGTAATAATCCAAACATATAATAAAGAACATTATAGTATCGAATTATCTTCAAGACACGACTATATAAGTTTCTATAAAGAAGAAATGCAAATGCGTAAAATGCTAAAATATTCACCATACTATTATATGACTTTAATTAGTATTACCTCTAAAGATTATAATATAGGTTTTGAAGAATCCGGTAAAATAGGAAACTATTTAAAAAGTAAATTAAACCCCAGTACCATAATATTGGGACCTACTACTGCAAGTATGTTTAAAATAAATAATATATATCATTATCAAATAATATTAAAATATCAAAAGGATAATAACCTATATGATACATTAAAATTTATTGATAGTATGTATAAAAATAATTCCAAGGTAAAAGTAGAGTTTGATTTTGATCCAATAAGGATATAAAAATCTTGCTCTTTTTTTCTTTTTACTATATAATTTAATTATGGTAGGTGATAGAGAATGAAGAAGTTATCAAATAAAGGATTTACTTTAATAGAGTTATTAGCCACAATATTAATAATAGGTTTAGTATTAGGTCTAACAACATATGGTATTATTAGTTCAATAAAAAGTGCTAAAGATGAAGGCTCAAAATTAACATTAGCTGGTATAAAAGAAGCTGCTAGAACATATTCAAATGAATACACTGATGATACTTGGAAGGCTTCTAATAAACTTAATAATATATATTTTTGTACTACAATACAAGAACTTATTAATAAGGGTCTTTTAGATAAAAATGCTAAAAATGTTGAAGGTAATACAATAGGTTTAAATGATTATATAGCAGTAGTAAAAGATAAAACTACTAAAGTAATAAAAAAAGAATTTGTTTTAACTTTACAAGCCTTCAATGAAGATGAAGAAAAACACGAGGCACATCAATATTGTACTGGTAATATTAAACCAGAAGATATAAAGAAATTGCCTATCATTAACAAAAAAAATACATATACTGATACTATAATTGCAGAATTTACAGATGCCGAATTTAAAACTAAAGATGGTAATGTTAGTAATATTAAAAAGAGAGAATGTCTTTATGACGAAACTACCAGTGGTAATTTTACAAGCAAAGGTACAATCACTAATAAAGAGTGTAAGATTGAAGGATTAGTGCAAAACAAAAACTATTATGTTAAAGTTTGTATGACATCAAAAAATGATTCACGTGCTTGTTCTACTCCAGAAATAGTTAAAACAAAAGAAGTAAAATCTCCAAGTATAAATATAAATACAAATGATAGTATTAAGATAACTTATGATGATACCAATATAATAGATGAAAATGGTAATCAAAATGGTAATCATTATTTTAAATCTGATGTTAATGCTACATCTAATAAAAATGTAAGTACTTGTAACGAAGAGGGAGAAACTTTTTCTTGTAGTAGTGATAGTACTATAAATATTACAGAAGATAAATGGTATAAAGTAGATGACAAAGAAGTTAAATTATCTTATACAAATAGTGGAGATATTACTATAGCTGCGGTAACTAGAGACAAGAGTGGTAATTATAAATCTACTGATAAAAACTATAGTTTATATAAGATTATATTTAGTAGAGGAACTGCTGATACAATTGGTGGACAAACTAATGATATTAAAAAATTGTGTTTGGTAAATAAGGATGAAACATGTACTATTACTTCTCCAATTATAAAAAAAGCAGGATATAATGTAGTTGGTTGGAACACCGATAGTAATGCTATGACAAGTACTTGGTCACAAAACACTTCAAAAAATATAAATAAGAGTGAAACATATTTTCCAATAGTAAAATTAAAGACGTATACTATAAAATATAATGCTAATGGTGGAAGTGGTGCGCCTAGTAATCAAGTAAAAGAACATAATAAAAACATAACTTTAAGTACTAGTAAACCTATTAGAACAGGATATACGTTTGTTAATTGGAATACTAGTAGTGCTGGTAATGGAACCTCATATTCTGCTGGTGCAACATATTCTGGTAATAGTGATATAACTATGTATGCTCAGTGGCGTAGAAATAGAGTAATAATAAACTTTAGTGTTAATGGTGGTACCTTGATATCTACGGCAGCATATTCAGTAGATGCAAATGGTATAGTTACTCAAAATGGTAGTAATTTACATTCAATGTATTATAATGATACTATTATGTCTACTGGATTACCTAATTATAATAATTCAAGTTATTTAAATATTATGAGAAATGGTTATGAAGGTGTAAGTGGAGCAGAATGGAAATGTTTAAGTGGAAACTGTACTAAGCAAACATATAGTCAAGATACAAATACATATAAAGCTAGTGATTTCTGTGATGCTAGTAAAACTGATTGTACAATAACGCTTGGAGTTAATTGGACTGAAGTTAGTACAAAAACAATGTATATAAATGCTAATATTGGTTTAAATTGCCGTAGTGGTTCAGGAACAAGTTACTCTATAGTTACAGCTTATGCCTGCGGTGTACCAGTTAAAGTAAGAACTAAGCTAGTTAATGATTGGTGGTATGAGGTTGATGATAAATGCTACATGTCAAAAGGTGGAACAGGTTCAGATGGTAACTGGAAAGATTATTTGGTTGATAGTAGAAGTAAATTAACTTGTCCAACCAGTTCTGGCGGTTCTGGAGGCTCAGGCGGTGATTCTAGTGAAGGAAAATTGTTAAATTGTACTTGTAATGAAGATGCTGATTGTGGTGTTGCAGGAGGTAATTTAATTAATTTATATTGTGATACAAATATGAAGAGTGGAAAAACAGAAAAAGAAGGAAAATATATGTGTGCTTGGAAAAATAAATACAAACCAAATGTTACACATTGGTGTTGGACTCGATAAAAAGACAAATATTTAATTATAATAAAAAACTACTTAAAAAAAATTAATAGAAAGTAAGAAAACAAGTAAATATTAAAATACTTGTTTTTTTATACAAATTTTTCTTATTGTTTAAGCAAGCAAGAAATGCATTATATTTCAGTTATAAAATATCTTGCTCTTTTTTACCTTTTACTGTATAATTTAATTATGGTAGGTGATAAAGAATGAAGAAATTATCTAATAAGGGTTTTACTTTAATAGAGTTATTAGCCACAATATTAATAATAGGTTTAGTATTAGGTTTAACAACTTATGGTATTATTAGTTCAGTAGATAAGGCTAAAATTACTAGTACAACAATATCAGTAAGTGGTATAAAAGAAGCTGCTAGAACATATTCAGGTGAATACACTGATGATACTTGGAAGGCTTCTAATAAATCTAATAATATATATTTTTGTACTACAATACAAGAACTTATTAATAAGGGTCTTTTAGATAAAAATGCTAAAAATGTTGAAGGTAATACAATAGGTTTAAATGATTATATAGCAGTAGTAAAAGATAAAACTACTAAAGTAATAAAAAAAGAATTTGTTTTAACACCACAAATTAGTGAGAATGAAACGGATAAAATAGAGGCATTTAATTATTGTACTGGTGGTAAAAAACCAGAAAATATAAAGAAACTCCCTACTATTAAAGGGGAAAAAACATATACTGATACTATAATTGCAGAATTTACTGATGCCGAGTTTAAAACTAAAGATGGTATTAGTAGTAATATAACAGAAAGGAAATGCAGCTATGCTAAGAGTAGAATTGATGGCGGAAATGCAGAATTTATAGAAAATAACAATACTACAATTAATGGTAATAAATGTAAGATTACAGGACTAGAATCAAATACGGGATATGACATAAGAGTATGTATGACATCAAGTAATGATTCAGAGGCATGTACTACAAAAAATATTAAAACACTAGATATAAAAGAACCTACTATAAGCATAAATGGGAATGATAGTATTAAGATAACTTATGATGATACCAATATAATAGATGAAAATGGTAATCAAAATGGTAATCATTATTTTAAATCTGATATTAATGCTACATCTAATAAAAATGTAAAGAAGTGTACATTAAGTACTATAACAAATAATTATGTTTGTGATAAAGAGACCAAGGAAATATCAATTAATTCTTGGTATAAAGTATCAGATAAAGAAGTAATACTTTCTTATACAGAGAATGGGGATTTTGATGTTACTGCTGAAACAAGAGATAAAAGTAATAATTCTAAGTCAAGTACAAAAAGTTTTAGTTCTTATATAACTATATTTAGTAGAGGAACTGCTGATACAATTGGTGGACAAACTAGTGATATTAAAAAGTTATGTTTAGCAGATAGAAATAAAAGTTGTACTATTACTTCTCCAATTATAAAAAAAGCAGGATATAGTGTAGTTGGTTGGAATACTAATAGTAGTGCTACAACAAGCAGTTGGAATGTAAATATTTCAAAATCTATAAATAAGAGTGAAACATATTATCCAATAACTAAATTGTCAACATATACCATAACATATAATAATAATAATGGAAGTGGATGTACATCAAAGACTGTTAATTATAATTCACAAATTGGTACTTTATGTACTCCAAAAAGGAAAGGCTATACTTTTATTGGATGGTATAACTCTGATTACAAAGACAAACCTTTAAATTATTATGCTGATACAAATCCAGATTTATATAATGCTTTTAATTATGATGCAGATAAATTATATAACCATTATTTAACATATGGTGTAAATGAAGGCCGAAGAGTAGCACAATATTTATCATCTGATACATATAACTATACAAAAAATATAACAGTCTATGCTGGCTGGAAGGCAAATAAAATTAAAATTAAATATAATGTTAATGGTGGTCAATTAAATACTAATAATTCTGCTTATAGTACAAGTGGATCATATGTAACATTAAACGGAAGTACAATAATAGAAGCATATAATTATGGTGATATGTTGGGTTCGAATGGTTTATATAATTATAATAATCCTGCATATATAAATATTGTAAGAAGTGGCTATAAAGCAGTTAGTGGTAAAGAATGGTATAATGATGCAAAAAATACATTTAATCAAGCAACTAGATATGATGTCAATGATTTATGTGATGCATCTAATTCAGATTGTGAAGTAACATTATATGTTAATTGGATTAAGGAAGATTCTATTAATGATTATAGATGTTCAGGTAGTGATTACTATTATATTACTACATGTGATTCTGCTTCAAGCGCTGATGCAAGATGTAACTACACATCAAAGAATAAACAAAGTACATCAGGCACTATTCTCAGAAATAATTTAACACAATGTCATAAAGTTACATTTTATGCTGATGGAGGTAAATTTAGTGATGGCACCACAGAATTCTTCTTTATGGCCACCGCAGGAGTAAGGTATACCTTTGATAGTAGTTATTATTTAACGAATATTACTATGCCAAGGATATCAAGAAGCGGCTGCTCACTATATGGTTGGTACTATTATCCAGAAAGTAAAGTCATTAGGCAGTGGTTTGATGTTGATAGCGATGAATATAATATTGAACTTAAGGCTAATTGGTATTGCCCTAGTAGTGGTGGTACTGGTGGTGGTGGTACTGGCGGTTCTCCCGTAAAACCATGTGGCTATTGTACTAAAGATAGTCAATGTAGTGCTAGTAATTCATGTGGTGCTGCATGCGTAAATAACCAGTGTAGAGTATATCAGCAAAAGCCAAATGGTAGTTGTACAGGAACTTATGATGCATGTAATTAGAGGTGAAATATTATGAAAAAAAAGATATTAATTATACTACTATTAGTACTAGTATTTGCAATTATTTTTGTAACTATTATTTATATTACAAATAGAAATAATATAAAAATAGAAGAACTATATGGAACATGGACACTTGAAGAAAATAAAACTATATTAGATGGAAAAGAAACTTCTAATATGGTTCCATGGAGATGTGTTATTGAATTACAAAAAAATAATAATATGAAACTTTGCTACTATAATAGTGATGATAATATCGAGTGTGGCACAGCAAATTATACATATGAAGGCGGTATCTTAAATATTAAAGATAATGATTGGTATTTAAAAGGCAAATATTATGTTACTTTAGAGGATGCCAATATGCTGATATTAAAACAAGAAATTTCAAAAGAGGAACAAACTATCATTTATTATAAAAGAAGCTAAAAAATATGAATTTATTTCATATTTTTTTCTTATTACTAATATATTTAAATAGAAAGAAGAGGAAAGAATATGATTAATAAGAAAAATTTATGGTTTTTAACATTATTTAGTTTAGTATTAGTATTATCTATTTATTATGTAACAATGCCTAATGAAGTATTTGATAAAGATTTATCAAATAAAGAATCAGAAACTAAAAGTACAGAAATAAAAGAATCAAGTGTAGTTGCTTCTCTTAAAGTAGAAGATGATACCACAGTTAAAGAAAAAATAAATAGCTTGAAAGAAAAAATTACTGATAAAAGTGTCAGTATCGAAGAAAAAAACAATTATTTTGAAGAATTAAAATTAATAAATAAAAATTCTTCTAAAGAAGAGACAATAGAAACTAAGATAAAAGAAATGTGCAGTTGTGATAATTTTGTTAAAATAGATGGTGATAATGTAAGAGTGGTACTCGATTCAGATGATTCTAATACCTCTAAAGCTAATGAAATAATGCGACTAGTTCAAAAAGAATTTGATAATAAAATGTATATTTCAGTAAAATTTAATTAAATTAGGTTAAAATACCTCACTTTATTTTAATATAGGAATACAATAATATGAAAAGACATTGACCACCCTATGTACAAGGGAAGTGAGGTATTTATGAGTAAAGGTATATTAACCAAAAGAGAAAAAGAAGTATTTTCGTTACTAGTGGATAATAAAAGTACGAAAGAAATAGCTGATATTTTAAATATTAGTGAGAAAACAGTTAGAAATCATATTTCTAATACTATGCAAAAACTATCTGTAAAAGGAAGAGCACAAGCGGTGGTAGAACTAATTAGGCTTGGTGAAATATCATTATAAGCACAATTTGTGCTTTTTTCTTTTTCTTAAGTAATTTATTTACTAATTAACACATATATTTTACTAGGTGATAGGTTTATGTTAAAAAGAATGTCTATTAAAAAAATAATGGTATCTACTGCAGCAGTTTTACTGCTGCTAATAATATATTTAATACCAGATAATAGAAAAGAAATAGAATTAAAAAACAAAGATATTGAATATACTTATAATAATATTACTGACACAATATATTTAATAGATAAAAATGATTATGTAGCAAGAACAAATATTGTTAGTTGTAATTGTAATGATATAGATAAAGCTAAAGATCTATTAGATAGTCTTACTATTGGAGGAAAAAAATCAAATATTATTCCTAATGGCTTCAGGAGTATTATACCACCAGATACTAGTATACTTAATATAGAATTAAAAGATAAAATATTAACAATAGATTTTTCAAAAGAATTTCTTGACGTATCAGAAGTAGAGGAAGAAAAAATGATTGAATCAATAATTTATACTTTAACTAGTATTAAAGGAATAGATAAAATAATAATTAAAGTAGAAGGAAATATATTAACAAATCTTCCACATAGCAAAAAAATAATTCCTTCAGTATTAGATAGAAGTTATGGTATAAATAAAGAATATGAATTAACAACGATTAATAATATTGATTCATATACGGTATATTATGTAAACAAATATAATGATAGTAATTATTATGTACCAGTAACTAAATATATAAATAAAGAGGAAATAGAACCGGTAAAAGTAATAATTAAAGAATTAAGTAGTTCTCCAATATATGAAACAAATTTAATGAGTCATTTAAATGCCGGTGTAGTATTAAATGACTATGAATTAGAAGGTAATAATTTAAAATTAAATTTCAATGAACTATTATTAAGTGATCCAGATAGTAACAAAATACTTGAAGAAGTTATATACACAATAGGACTTTCTATGAATGATATATATAATAATTTAGAAACAGTATCTTTTTATGTTAATAATAATGAGGTATATGCTTTAACATTAAGTGATTTGAAATAAAAAATATTTTCTTTCAATTGACTAATAAACTTCAAAATGATATACTTAAATAGAAAGAGTAGGAGATATCTATGAAGGAAAATAAAAAAATTAAAATAATTGGAACTATTATTGGTATAGTACTATTTGTTATATTGATCGCAGGATTTACTTTTGCTTGGTTTACTTGGGAAAGTAGTAGAATAAATATAAGTGGTAATACAGCTTGTTTTAATATTAATTATACCGAAGGTAATTTAGTTACTGATGATATGCTACTTGTAGATGCTAATAAATTAATATCTAATAATAAGATTACAATAAAAAGAGGAATGGCTGTAACTAATTTAAGTGCTAGCAAAGATCCAAAATGCACAAAAGTAAAAGCCAAATTATCCATTCAATTAAATGCAGATTTAATACCAAGCATATATAATGCTTCGGGTAGTTGTTCTGGAGCACTAAATTATGTAGTAGCAAGTTATGATGCATCCCTATTTTCTGGAGTTGATGCAAGAACGCTAGAAAATATGACTTTTGATATTTTAGCTACAGATACTATTCCAAGTTCTGGTAGTAGAACTGTCTATGAAAAAGCACTTGCTGATGACGGTACAAGACAAGATTATCTAATAATATTTTATATAGATGGAAATAAGGCTAATGATGATATTGATAGTAAAAATATTATTGTTAAAGCTAATGTGACTGCTGTTCAAACTAATTAAAAAAAATACTAGAATAATAAACTCTAGTATTTTTTAATTACTCCAAAATAGGTGAAAAGTAAAATAAAAAAGCCTTATTTTATAAGGCTTTAATATTTAAAGTGGTGTCCTGGTGGAGATTCGAACTCCAGACCGATCGCTTAGAAGGCGATTGCTCTATCCAGCTGAGCTACCAAGACATCAGTCAATATAGATTATACAACAACATTAAAAAAATAGCAACCATTTTTTAAAAAAAATTGCAAAAATTTAATATTTAATATATAATTTAATTGTAGGTGAGTAATGAAAAAGAAAATTAATATTATATATTTACTATTTATGTTATTTTTAGTACTATTAAACTACATTACTAAGAATAGTAATATATTAAATTTAGTATTAAGCTCTAGTCTAAGTATATTACTATATAATATATTTTCAGAATTAAATATAAAAAGTACATTAGAAAAG